>Ga0233447_1000231_pt1 | contig 70593 bp, 51 predicted proteins | sample SI_124_October20_3_FD_183014 | JGI IMG/M metagenome (GOLD analysis project Ga0233447, IMG submission 183014) | Seawater microbial communities from Saanich Inlet, British Columbia, Canada - SI_124_October2016_135_MG | ecosystem: Environmental > Aquatic > Marine > Inlet | place: Canada: British...
TGGGTGTGGCCTTCTCCTATTATTCGGCCGCTTTGGTCCCAGTAGTAGTATTTTTCGCCTGCGCCCAGGTGGCTGCCTGGGGTGTTGTTGTAGACTCTTTCTCTTTTGTGGTTGTAAGCGTATTTTGCTATGGTTCGGCTGCCGTTTTTTACTTCTGAGAGTTGGCCTTGGTAGTTGTAGGTGTAGGTGGTTGTTTCTGATTGACTGTTTTGGGTGCGGGTTTTGGTTTTTATGTTACCTTCTACGTCGTGGGTGAAGGTTAGGCTGCGATTGTCTGGGTAGGTTTGGGTTGTTAGTTGGTCTTGGAGGTTTACGTTGCGGTTGGTGATTACTGGGCCATCTAGTTCGGCGTGGGTGAATTCTGTTGCGTTGCCGTTGTTGTCATAGTGGTAAACGTAATAGTTGGACTCGGTGTTTACATCTATTGCTGATACCTCGTCTTTTTGGGTGTAGTGGTAGGTTCTGCTCATGTTTTCGTTGGTGATTGGGTTGGTGATTGGGTTGGTGTATTTGGTTTCGGTTAGGTTGCCAATATTATCGTAAGTGAAAGTTTGTTTATATATTTCGCCGGCACCTTTCTTTACTATCATGCTACTTACCAATACATCTTTGGTGTAGATGTAATCTATTGTTATTCCATTAGCATAGACAAGCTTTTTTACTGTGCCATTGTTGTTGTATTGGTAGTTTAGGATTTGTTGGGTGTTGAACTTTAGGCCTGTAAGACGGAGGTTGCTGTTGTAGTTATGGATTATTGATTTATTGTCATTAAAAGTTACCCTGTCATAACCACCATGGTTTTTGTAGCTGGTGCCGATTGTGTAGGTTTTGTAGGTGTTGTCTTTTAGCTTTATTTTGGTTTTTTCTTGGCTTACTCGGCCCATATTGTCATATACATATTCTGTTTTTACATTAGCATTTTCTGCTGCTGCTAAACGTCCTTTTTGGTTACCACCTGAGCCGTCATAGGTAAGTGTTTCTTTTGAGACATTATTTTCTTTTATGTTCGTTAAGCGGTTTTCTATATCATAAAAATACTCATAATTGGTATCTTGTGTTCCGCCTTGGGTGAAAACTTTGGTGCTGCTCATGGTGCCGTTATTATTGTAGCTATATTCGTAATGCTTTTTCTTTGGTGAAGCCGCTGTCCTTGTATAATAAGATTTGGTGAGCAAGCCCATATCATTATAGTCTGAATTGTGATGTAAATTTCTAGGGTCTGTGAGCCCTGTGGTTTCGGAATAAGCGTTTTGGGCTAGTTGGATAATGGACCCGTCTGTCATAGTTGTTTGGGTTTGGCGGCCTAATTGATCATATTCTTTTACTGTGGTCCTGGCTTTGGGGTCAGTGATGGTTACTGTTCTGGCTGTGTCGTTATACTCGTAGGTTGTTGTGCCCCAGTCTGGGCTTACTTCACTTGTTTTTCTGAGGTAGGGGTCGTAAACGTTTGTCTTTTTTAATGTCCAGCTGGATGGGTAGGTTCCTTTGCTGCCTTTTTTTACAAGACTCCCATAATAATATTCTATTTTTTGGTCTTCTTCGCCTGCTGGTCTATTGATATATTTTAGGCGGCCTAGGTTATCTAGGTATTTTGTTACTGTTTTACCTGCGAAGGTTGTGGATGATGATTTTAAATCTGCAGCATAGCTGGTTGACTTCACACTGCCGTTTGGTGCTGTGGCGGTTGTTAGCCGGCCATAGTTGTCGTATGCATAGCTAGAGCTATGCCCGTTTGGGTCGGTGGCTTGGATAAGCTTGCCAGTGTTGCCCTCGTAAATCATGGATGCTGTTTTGCCGTTTGTGGTTTTGTTTATTTGGAGGTTGGCGCCGTTATCGCCGCCACTGTAGCTGTAGCTTATGGGTAGGCTGCCAGCATTGCCACCGTATTGGGTTTCGTTGGTTAGGTAGCCTTCATCATCATAAGCGAAACTTTTTAGTTTGGTGCCAGAACCGTTTTCGCCTTTGTAGATTTCTTTTACTTTGCCAGTATTGTAATAGGTGAAATATTTTGAACGGGCTGGCTCTCCAGTTATTAGGTCTGTTACTTTTTGGGTTTTTACTAGTTGCAGCAGGTTTTGATCGCTATAGGCTGCATCTGTATAGTAAGTAGCTGTTTTTCTGATGTGGTTGGTGCTGCCTTTTTTTATGAGGATGCTGGTGGGGTTGTTGTAGGTGTCGTAGGTTTCGAAGATTTGTTGGGATTTTATGGTGTCTTCTATTTTTGAGGTGATTTTGGTTGGGCGATTATTATCAAAATCCCAAACTGTTTCAGTTTTAAAATCACCTTGAGTCTTTGATGCAAGACGTCCTTTATCAAAGGTATAAACTTCATCTTCAATATTATTACTGTGTTCAACAGTGGCGCCAGAAAAATACCATAATTTAACATCATCATCATCATAATATGATGGCGTATAAGATATTTTAACCAATCGTTCCTTGCCTGATTCATTTGCTATATAGAATGGGTATTTAATTGTATAGCTAAAGAATTTATCTGTATTTTCATAAACAGTCTTATTAGTAACTACAGGGTGACTTGCATATGTATATAAAAAGCCTTTATAGTGTTTTTTGTGATCGTGACCAGGTCGTCCTGTTTGACCACAGAAAATGGCTTCTTTTCTAACCATTACATCTTTATATTCATACTCAATATAACTTCCTAACTGAAGAGTTCGTTTTTTTAATAAAGCCCCCTTTAGCTCATCGTAATCCTTATCTTTAATATCACCGAGTGTAGAACTTGAATCCCAGTCTGCTGGGTATTGAGGAACATCATAAGCATCCTGGTAGCCGTGATGTCTGTGTTCACGTATCATTCTTCTAAATTCAGGAGCATAGCTTATGTAAGAATAGCCTTTTTTAGGAAGTGTATTTTCTTGCACTTCAGAAAGACATCCATCAGAATTGTATCTGTAATAAATGGTATTTGTTAAACCGTCACCACAACGTTTATATTCTATTGAAGTTATTTGTTCTTTGTTTTCATCACCACCCAGTTCATAATTAATGTTTACAACTCTTCCATATGAATCTGTTATTTGATTAGGTCTTAGCAGTTTAAAATATCTTTTTTGGTATGATAAATTATCATAAACAGGCCCAAATCTTCCATCCCGAGCTTTTTTGCTGTCAACCCACTCTGTAATATCATTACCATATATATTATTTAGAGAGTTATCATTATTAAAGCTTGCTACATTATTAAGCGGAGTCGAGAGGCTATCATAAGTAATATTAATTTTATTATTATATAAGTCTTTTATTTCTGTCAAAAAAAGACCTATCACCTGCATACAAACATTATTATCACGATCTTTAACAAGCTCTTCTGCAAAGATATTATCAAAGGTATACTGGGTGCCATTGGTATCTTGAAAAATTATTTTTTCATTCCTAGTATAAATTTTATTTAAATCACCCGGTATATTAGATTTATAGCCCTTATATGAAGAATTATATATATACTCCATTTTTTGTCCGTTAAGCTCAACAACAATTTTACACAGCTCACGATTAGATGTATAAACCTTAAAAGCTCTTCCTGCCAAACCAAAACTCCAGCCATAACCCATCCAAGAGCACCATCCTTTCTTATTTGAAAATGGATTTGATGAAGAACCTATTGTATATAATTTAGAATTATAGATTCTTCCAATAGCTAGATTTAAAGCATTTTTCCCGGGAAGAACTAGGTCATTTTCACTAAAAGATAAATTACCTTCGCTTAAATTCAAATCAGAAACAGAAACAGCAGATTGGGAAATATTATCAAGAGAACCAGGTGAATTTTTCACGCTTTCACCTGAACCCGATAGAGACTGAGTGTGAAAAAGAATTTTGGGGGTATTTCCTATATATGTATTCTCATAGTCAGTAATCCCGTAAACTTGGGAACTCAACAAAAAAACTATATTGAAAATCAAACAGGTTATTAAAAGTATCCTTTTTTTCATCATCTTAAAAACCCTATCTTTTTTGGTTTTTCTTTAGGATATAAGAGCTGCTTTATTGTATCGAAAACTATTTTGAATTGATGATCATATTTTTGTTCTAAAGCTTCTATTTTATCTCGGAGTTCTTTGCTGGTTTCTACTAAGTTTCTTAATTTTGTAAAAGTACGCATTATTTCTATGTTAACCTCAATAGCAATTTTACTTCGCAAAACACTTGATAACTGAAGTATGCCATGTTCTGTAAATGCAAAAGGTAACTTCCTAGACCCACCCCAACTTGAAGTCACAATATGTGACTTCAAGTTTTCATACTCATCACTGGTCAACTGAAACATAAAGTCACTAGGAAACCGATCTATATTCCTTTTAACTGCTTGATTTAGGACTTTTGTTTCTACTATATAAAGCTTTGCCAAATCACTATCTAACATCACTCTTTTTCCACGAATAAAATGTATTCTAGAAACAATATATTCATTTTCTATATTTAGAACTGTTTTTGTCATTTCAATTTATTTATTTCTAGTTTCAATTCATCATTTTCATTCTCAAGCTTTTCCAACTTCTCATTTAACTGAATAACATACAAAGAAAGCTCTTCCACCTTCTCTAACAACCGCACCTGCATCTTTTTCAAGCTTACGCCTTCTTTTCTGGCTGTGGTTTGGTCGGGGATGCCTGGTAGGTGTTTGTTCTTTTTTACGAATGCGTTTAGGTCGGTAAGTGGCATTAGTTTGTAGTCTGGTTCGAAGACGTAATCTGCCCAGGATACTGCGCTGCTTACGAAGTCTTGGGCGTAGATTGTACCGGTTACGTGGAGTTTGTGTTGGGGTCTTGTTGTGCCTATGCCGACGTTGCCACTCCACATCACAGAAACTCTTGGCTGGGCAGGCGTTCCTGTAGCAATAATCACATTTCTATTTGCCTCATCTGTTCTTGGTTGAATAATAAGTGTTCCATTAGAGTTGAAAGGGTATTTACCTCCTTGACTTGTCCCATATATAACTGGCATTTCACTTGTTATCCAATTGTTTGCATTTCCATTATCACCATAAAAAAATAGACCTCTACTTCTTACACTCCCTGCAACATCCATCTTATAGTCTGGTCTTGTTGTGCCTATGCCGACGTTGCCGTTATTATCTAAGCATAAAACTGATTTATAACTTGCCTCATCTGGATCTACTCCATATTCCTGGCTATTAGATAGCTGAAAGGTTAAGCCTGTTGGATTATATCCAGATCTAATACGATAGGTATGTTGAGTTTCTCCAACATCGAATGGTAAATATGATACATATCCAAAACCCTTTGATTTACTTGTCATTGGAAATAAATTTTTGCTACCTGTCATATTTTTTATTGTATATGCACCATCAGTTATACTAACTGTTCCTGCAATATCAAGTTTGTGTTGTGGAGTTGTGATACCTATACCTATGTTGCCGTTAGAACCAATTGTCATTCGATCTATACTTTGATTAGCATTATTTAAGGTTGTCCTGAACACAATATCTGTAGGAATTGCGTCTGCATCAACATGCCTTGAGTTAAAAACAATTGATGCTCCTACTCTATCTCCGTTATTTGTATCTCTTCCTTTGGCCTGAATAAAATGATATGTACTATTATCTGGAATTACTGACTCATTATCTAGGTAGATGCCATTTGAAACCTGTATATTACCTACTACATGAAGAGGGGCAAATGGGCTTGTGGTTCCTATCCCCACATTACCACTAACATAAGCAACATCATCACCCTTCAAAACAAACGGCGAAGCACCTATTGAGCCTTGTGGTCCGGCTGGACCTGATTCACCCCGCGAACCTTCTGTGCCAGCTATGCCTTGGTTACCAGTTGGCCCTGGCTCGCCTTGTGGGCCTATGGCGCCAATAGCACCGGTCACTCCCTTTTCACCAGGTATTCCTTGTAGACCGTCTGGTCCTATATTTCCGGTTGCTCCTTTTGGGCCTATCAAACTGGTTAACCATTCTGTTACGTTTCCTAGAAAGCCCTCTTCTTTTGCTATTTCTAAAGCACTAAAACCTGTGTTACCTGTTGGCCCTATTTGGCCTACTATTCCGGTTGAACCATGGTCTCCTTTTGGACCAACAGCACCTACGGCTCCTGTTACACCTTGCTCGCCTGGCATACCTTTTGGACCCTGCAAACCCATACTACCGGTTGGGCCTTGTTTGCCTTGCTCTCCTCTTAAACCCTGTAAACCTGATACTCCTATCGACCCAGTTGGCCCTCTTTCTCCTGGCATACCCTGCAATCCTTGCAAACCCATACTACCGGTTGGGCCTTGTTCTCCTGGTTGACCCATTAAACCTTGTGACCCTGTTGCTCCTATTGAGCCAGTAGCACCTCTTTCGCCCGACATTCCTTGCAGCCCTATTGGGCCTATTAATGATGCCAGTTGCTCGGCTGTGAAATCTGTATATGTAAAGGCATTTCCTGATACGCCTTGTGGTCCCATTGATCCTGCTATACCTTGGTTTCCAGTTGCGCCTTGTTCGCCCTTATCGCCTTTTGAACCTTTCGGACCTGCTGGACCCATTGATCCTGTGATGCCTGCAATACCTTGATTTCCAGTTGGGCCAGCTATACCTGGGATACCTTGATCCCCTTTTGCTCCGGCTGGGCCTATCAAACTTGCTAGCTGCTCTTTAGTGAAGTCCACATATGTAAACGCGTTGCCTGTCGGCCCTTGTGAGCCTTGTGGTCCTGTTGCTCCTATAGAGCCTGTCACACCTCGCGCTCCTGGAATTCCTTGCGGGCCCATTGGTCCTGCGTTTCCGGTTGGGCCTTGCGATCCGGCTTGGCCTATGATTCCGGTTAAACCGGTTCCATCTCCGATAAATTTTGTTGCTTTTATATTTCCGGCTACTGTTAACTTTTCTGTTGGGTTACTTAAACCAATGCCTACATTGCCGTTGCTTTTTAATAGTGTCACCTTTGTTTCGCCTTGGGTTTGCAATTGTAAATCTTTTTTATAACTGCCTATTTTTCCTGTGTTTACCCTGATCTCTTTGTTAAAATAGAATTTTGATAAGTTCGTATAAAAATGGGAAAAACTTTTGTTTTTGGGGCCGATATCTACAAAACCATGGTCTGTATTTACTCTCAAGGCTCCACCTTGTTGGTTGCCTCTTATGTTTCCGTTTAGGTGTAAGCTCTCTTTTGGGGTCTTTTCTCCTATACCCACATTGCCATCTCCTCTTATTACTAGTGATGGTTTTTCGTTGTTGGCTTTTCCAGTATTTACAAACATTATACCGCCATCTGGATATTGGCCGTTATTATCTGTCTTTTCTATTATTAGAGCGTCTTTATTTTTGCCAAACACATGGTTTTTGTAGCGGAACCTAAACCCGTCTGTTCCGGGCTTGCCTGTTTTATTGTTTTCCATATATAAAATCGTATCGTTATAGTTTCCTGAATATTTGATACCTCCTTTTACATCCAAAGTGTCGCCTGGATTTGCTTTACCTATACCTACTCTGCCGTTACCTCTTATTACTAAGGCTAGCTTGGGCTTATTTTCTTTACCTGTATTTATAAACGCTATTCCGCCATCTGGATAAACACCGTTGACATCTGTTTTCTCTATTATTAAGCTATCTTGGTTTTTACTAAAATAATCGCCCTCATACCTTATCCTAAACCCATCTGTTTTTGGGGTTCCTTGCTCTGCTTTTTCTAAATATAATATTGTGCCGTTATAATCGCCTGAATAGCGTATACTTCCCTTTATATCTAATAATGACCTTGGGCTTTCTGTTCCTACACCTATATTCCCGCTTGGTGATATGTATATTGCTGTTTTGTCTAAAACGCCTAAGACCAATGGCAACCCTGAATTGCTCCAGATTAGGCTTCTTTGTTCTTTTATTCCAAGGTCAAATGACGAACCTTTGGCTGTGCTTAACCTTAATATTGAATTTGCTGTTGATTGGTTGTTGTGAACATGTAGCTTTTGCTCTGGGTTTTCGGTGTCTATACCAAAGAAACCGTTGTTGTAATAAAGAGGGGTGCTTTCTGCTGCATAAGCCTGCACTGTTACGCCAAGTATTATTACTGTAAAAATAATTATAAATTTAAATATTCTTTTCATCAGGACTCCTTGTTATTTTTTATCTTCTATATTTAAAAAATCTAGATTTGATCTATTTAATTTAGTAAAACATACACAAGCTATAATCTTTAATTTGACAGAATAACACACGCCACGTAATCTATCCATATGAATAACTCTCTTGCTGACGGCCTAGAAACCCAACAATGAAAAAGCAACTAACCTTAATTAGCTTTTTTATTATATTTATAATCTCTGCTTCATATAGCTATGGGGTGCTTATTACAAATGTTAATACAGGCACTACTTATGGGCTCAACTGTACCTTGGAAGATTTTGAGCAAGGGCTAAACAGCAACTGGAGTAATAGCTCTGGGCAAATATTTGATATTGATGAAACTGGCGCTGATAAAAGCATGAAATATAGCATACCAGAACCAGCTCAAACTACTATCTGTTTTTCTTTACCTGAGACTTATCAAGATATGCCACAAAAGAGGCTACTTTCTTTTAAGATCAAAGCAGAATTGCCAAAAGCTCTTTTTAGAATTGGGTTAAAAGAAAAGAGTGGAGAGGTTTGGTATTCGAAAAAATTTAGGCCGATTAACACTAGCTTTGAAACTGTTTCATATCAACTTTATCAGTTCCTTTATGAACCAGATTCTAACCGCCTAATCGACAACAAAATAGACCTATCGCAAATTGAAAAGATTATCTTCTATATTTCTTCTACAACCCAAAATTCGATATTTTTAGATCAAATTGTAGTTCATGGTCAGCTGCCAATAGCTAGCCTAGAAAATAAACATCTGGCTATGAATAATAATAGTAATAATAAAATCAAAGTCTCTGCTTTTTCTGGTACTGACATAACGGCACCTGTGATAACTGAACTACTTATTGATGAAAAGGAAGTGCTGGAAAATGATTTTGTTAATAGCGAACCAAAAATAACTGCACTCATCTCTGAAACTGGCTCTGGGCTAGCTACCTGGAACATATCTATAATTGATGCCAAATCAGATACTATTAAAGCTAATTACACAGAAAATAGCCTTGGTGTTACTGGCAGCATGATCACTGTCTCTTATAACGCTGCCAGCTTGGATGATGGAGAATATCTTGTAAGGATTGAAGCTTATGATAGTTTGGGGCTTAGCTCTTCGGCACAAACGCCAACCTTTAATGTGGTTTCCGAATTTAAAATTACAGACACTTTAAACGGCCCAAACCCCTTTAACCCCAACAACGAAGTCACCAACATCCAATACCAACTAACCAAAGACGCTGATGTGGATATCTATATCTACTCTATTAGCGGTGAACGGCTTTGGCATAGAGCTTTCTTTGAAGGTATGCCTGGTGGAGTTTGTGGTTTTAACTCGGCGCCTTGGAATGGGATTAACGATTTTGGTGAAGTGGTTGCTAATGGACCTTACATAGCATATCTAATTGCAAAAAAAGACGGTAAAACTGTGAGTGCGAAAATTAAAATGTTGGTACTTAAATGATAAATAATTTTAAATCGATTTTTATATGTTTATGTTTAATAACCGTTTGTTGTCAAACTTTTGCCTCTGACAATGCGGGTGCATTTATTGAAAAGGGATTGCAGGCACGCTCTTCTGCTATGGGTATGGGGTATGTGAGTGTTGCTGAAAATAGTGATGCTATCTATTGGAACCCAGCTTGTTTAACTAGAATAAATAAAAATGATATATCGATTATGGGCTCGAAAGCCTATGAGACTGATTATCTATCTTTTCAATATGCAACTAAATATAATGATTTTGGTATAGGGTTTGGGTATATTGGGGCTGCTATGCTTGGCATTCATGAAACAGCACTTGGTAATAACAGTAGATACGAAAAAACTGGTAACGAGCTTAGCTATCAAGCAGCTGCTTATTATCTTGGCGCTGGTAAAAAAGTCGCTGAGAACTTGAGTGTGGGCGTTACTGCTAAGTTTATCGGTGAGGAAGCTGCAACCCATAAAGCTGGTGGTGCTGGAATAGACCTAGGCGCACTTTATGAACCAACAAAAGAAATTAGCTTTGGTATCAACTGCCAGAATATTATTAAACCATCTATGACCTGGAATACACCCTCTAAAAACGTTGATACCATCCCTACAAATATCAAAACAGGCATCAGCTTTAGGCCTAATAAAGATTGGGTGTTATCTGCAGATGTTAACTTTAGGAATAATAGAAAAAATAAAGTTAATTTTGGGTGCGAATATTGGTTTACTAAATTTTTGCCATTAAGAGCTGGATTGGATGAAAATAGGCTCTCGCTTGGCACTGGACTCTACTTGAATATGATCTATTTTGATTTCGCCTGGATGAACCCAGACCTGGAACAAATTGATGATATTTATCGGTTTTCTTTGGGAATTCAATTTTAAGAAAGTTTTTTGAATGAGGTTTTAGAGCTTGCTGACTAAGCTACAAAAAGAAATTAGAGCTCATTGATTAGAAGAATGGATTAGCACCTTCGCGAGAATAACATGAAAAATCGTTAGTCTTTCTAATATAAAAAGACTCGTTTAAAATAAACATATATCATATGAATAATAAAACCACTTCTTTTCTTAACTTTGTTTCTGGCATTGGGTGCTTGGCTATTGTTGCTCTTTTAACAATGGAGCTGGGGTTTCCTTTGAATGCTGAAAACAGGGCTTTGTTCTCTAGTTTTCATTCTTATATATTTATTTTTTATTTTTTTGATCTATTGATTAGACTTTTTATGGGCAAACCTGTTCGTTATATTTTCACCCACCCTACCGACCTATTTATCTTGTTTCCTTTTGCTATTGAGTTACTACCATCACAAAGCCTTTTCCCAGTTGCTTTGTTAGAACAAGGTTCTTTGCTAATTGTTATGCTTGGCAGGTTGATGCATATTAATTTCTTGTTCAAATTATTACGTTTGAAACCTGCGCAGATGCTTTTAATGGGTTTTATTTTTGCTATATTCATCGGATCTTTGCTACTTAGCTTACCCATTGCTACTGTTGATCAAAACTTAACTTATGTTGATTCATTATTTACAGCCACCTCTGCGGTTTGTGTTACAGGCCTTGTTGTTAATGACATTGGCATGAAGTTCACCACTTTTGGGCAAACAGTGATCATGCTTTTGATACAGCTGGGCGGCTTGGGCATCATGACCTTTTCTGTGCTATTGGTAATGCTATTAAATAGGAAAGTATCGCAACGAGAAACAGTAGAGTTCCAACAAAGTTATGCCACCGGCAGCATGGCTGACACCTATAAAACCATAAAATCAATAATAATTTTTACGCTTCTACTTGAGGCTATTGGCGCATTTTTTCTTTTTGTATTTTGGCATAATGATTTCTCGTCTTTTGGTGAAGCTGTTTATTATTCTGTTTTCCATTCTATTTCAGCATTTTGTAATGCCGGATTCTCACTTTTTTCTGATAGTTTTATATCATATGCAACTTACGCACCTGTTATTTTAACTATCTCCTTTTTGATAATTGTTGGAGGTATTGGGTTTCCAGTGATGATAAACCTTTATAATCATTTTTTTAACAAAAAAAATACTGCTATTATCAAATTTCATACGAAAATAACTATCATGGTTACAATTTTCTTACTCATTCTCGGAACAATCGTAATCTATGCAAGTGAATCCAATAATGCTTTAAGTGAGTTTAATTTATTTGAAAAGGGGTTAATTTCTTTCTTTCATAGTGTTTCGGTTAGAACATGTGGATTTAACAGTATTGATCTTACTATCTTCAATGCAGGAACTTTATTTTTTCTAATACCACTAATGTTTATTGGGGCATCGCCAGGATCAACAGGCGGTGGGATCAAAACCACTTCTTTTGGTGTTTTGATTGCTGTGTGCTGGAGCACCTTTAACTCTAGAAATAAAACAGAGGTCGGCAATAGAACACTAAAAAATGATGACATCTTAAAAGTTATAGCAATTGTAATTCTATCTGCAACAATAATCGGGGTATTTTTATATCTAATCTTATTATCAGAAACACATAGTTTCTTAGATTGCTTTTTTGAAACTGTTTCTGCGTTTGGAACTGTTGGCTTATCGCTAGGAATAACAAAATATTTATCAATTATAGGAAAAACGTTTATAATTATTCTTATGTTCATTGGACGGGTAGGTCCTTTAACAATTGCTTTTGCACTATCAAGGCAAAAGCCTAAAACTAATTATTCCTACCCTGAAGAAAATGTATTAATAGCGTAGTTGAATAACAAAATAAAATTATGAAAAGTATAGCAGTTATTGGATTAGGACAGTTTGGATATCAAATAGCAACAACGCTTTTGCAAAAAGGGTTTGATATTACTGTTGTTGATAGTGATGCTGAGGTTATTAGTGAAGTAAAAGACATGTTTTCAGAAGCAATAATTTTGGACTCTACAGACGAAAAAGCAATGCGCGCTGTTAATATTGATAATGTTGATAAGGCTATTGTTGCTATTGGCTCTAATGTTCAGTCTAGCTTGCTATCTACAGCACTTCTATTAAGAATGAGTATCCAAGAAATCCATGTAAGGGCGATTAACCCATTACAGGAAAGCATTCTAAAATCTATGGGCATTAAAAATATTATTAATATAGAAAAGGAAATGGGTATTCAGATTGCTAATACTATCTCTTCTGAAGGGATTGGGCGTTACATAGAAATTTCCGATCAACATTCTTTAATGGAAATGAATGCGCCTAAATTTTTGATTGGTAGTTCTTTAAAAGATTTGGACTTAAGAAATAAATACAAAATAAATATTGTTGGCATTAAAACTAAGGAACCAGAAGTCACTGATGATGGTAAGGTTAAATACAAAACCAAGATGACAGTTGTGCCTAAACCAGACTACCCACTTGGTAGTGATGATATGCTAGTTATTGTTGGGACTGATAGTAATTTAAATAAATTTATTAACTTGTGCAAAAATAATGAATAAAAAAAATATATTTCATAAAATACCTTTGTTTTGGAAGGAAATTTGGTTCTTTATAGCAGGCTCTCTCTTAGTTGTTGGGGTTATGGTATATTTTTATAGCAACATATCAACGCTTCTTAATAACACCCCAAATATTAATATTGATATTATCAACTTAATATCACAACAGCTTGTTAAATTGTTTGTATTTTCGATCATTGTTTGGCTAATTGTTATTTTAATGATTTATTTAGACTTCATTTCTTTTATTAAAAGACTTAATGGCAGCCTAAAAAATGCTTTGGCGGAAAGAGATCTTGCCTCAAACTTTCAAAACTATTATGCAGGCAAAACATTTGAAGATATCACCACAAATATCCAATATATATTCTCGCTACTAAATTCGTTTGATAATATGAAAGCATCCAGGATCTCAGCAGAAGTAAACAGCCTCAAATTTTTGATTAATAATATAGATGAAGGCGTTATTTTTGTTAATAAAGAGCTAATAGTTACCCATGTAAATCACTCAGCAGAAATAATGTTGAAACTTTCTCCTGGCGAGATAATAGAGCAATCTATTTCAAGAAAAGTGAGCCATGAAGCAATACTAAATAACCTTGAAGAAGCATTAGAAAAAGATAAAAAAATAACCGACCTTGAATTTCAAGTTAAAGATCAAAAACTTAGCCTAAATATTTTTCCAATAAAAAATAGAGCTGGTGATATTTTTAGAGCCTTAATTATTCTTTCTACTGTCGTGGAAGAAATAGTTGAGGAACAACCAAAAATTAAAACTACCACCAAACAGACTTCAACAAAATAATTTTCTAATTTCGTAACAGTACCCTTATATATCTCTTATCTTTTTAATCAAATAGGGATCCATATCCTTATCGATAATTAATAACACATCTCTAACTACATCGTCTGCTGCTTTTTCTATGGCATCTTTTACAATACTGGCTCGTGATACAGGGATGGGATTTGTTGCCTTTGCTAAATAGGTATTTGGGTATCTGATATTTTGCATATCAAGAGCCTGGTTAGCATTATGGGCATAACGAGCCCCTTTTTGAATATTATTTGAACTGATTGGCAAGTTATAGGGCATACCCCTATATTCTGAAACTGACTCAGAAACGCCCTCAGCTAAAATGTCATATATTTTCTGGTCATTTGCTGTTAAGTATAAACCAGCTTTTATATAGACCTTAAACTTATACCTTATTGTAAATAAATCATACTCGAAGTAGTGGTCACGCCAAACGTACCCGTTCTGGGCTGGTAAACTATATTCCAGAACATCTGTTACTCGACTTCGATCAGGATTTGATCTGTTATCTTCGACCCTTATATCAAGCTCACCATCAATATAATATTGGGTATGATCGATATTATCTTCTGGATCATTTATTGAAAAGTGTAAATATAAAGATTTTTTTGATGAAAATTTATTATACAAGGTTTTAGTGAATTTATCAGGAACATTTACACCTTCAATTTTAACATCTGCTTTTAAAGTGCCCGAACTATCCGCACCTGAAAGGATCTTTGTTAACGTATCTGATATCACCCTAGAAACAAAATCCGCTTTCTTATAAAAAGGGGCTATAGAAACATATCGCTCAGAGTATTTAAAAGCTTGCCTTAAATATTCTGCTGTTTTTTTATAGTTTGAATAGTATTTATTAACATTTTTAAAATGAGTGAAACTAGCCCTGTATAGTTTGTTTTTAAATGTTTTCAAGCCTAATTCATACTGCTTTTTCACAAAACTTGCGATTGCCTCTAGCTGTCTGTCCTCAGCCTCTTTAATTGTTTTTCTGATACCTGTAATATCAAAATTCAATATCAACATTTCTTCCAAAACCTGGATTAGAGAGTCGTAATATATTATTACAGTTTCTTTATTTGGATTATCTTTTGACAGGTATTCACCTTTAAGCAACATACTTACCAATAACTGTTCGCCATTACTTACAATAAACGCCTCTATCTCTGGCCTTAATCCAGGATCTTTAATACCTTCAACTGCTATTTCTGATGCCTCAACATACTGACCTTGGTTATAAGCCTCCATCATCTTGTTTGCTAAGTTTGAACAACTTAATGAGAGAAGCATAATTAAGAATAAAGATATTGAAAATAAATAGCGACTAATTTTCTTCATGGTTAAGAGGATTTTATCATAATTAACTTATATATAGAATTTATTCACGGTATAGTTTGATATTAGTTTGAGTTTTGTGTAAGATAAAAAAGATATCAAAACAGAAAGGTTCCTGAACTATGGTTTTAAATGATTTATATTCAGCTAATTCATCTGCCAAAATTGTACAATTTGCAGATGAAACAAAAACATTACCTGATGGCAGCTCAATAATTTATGCCGAAAGTGATGGCAAAATAGTTCTTTATCATAAGAGGCCATTTGAAAGAGGAACCACTTATATTTATGAGAGAAAATCGGGAAAAGTGTTTGTTAACAATAAAGAAGGCAACAATAAAGATAAGCGAGAAATGCTTAGGCTTGGCTCTTATTTATTAGAACAAGCTGAAGAATCAGACCTAATAACCTTGAACGTTCAAAGCAAAGGAGATAAGTAGTGTCTGTTTCTGGTGTTGGAGGACCTATCCCTAGTTATAATTCAAATATTGGGGGAGTAAACTCTAACTCATCAAACCCCATTATTAGTAAACACCTATCTTCTGCAGAGTTTCAAAATGTTCTAACATCACTTGGAATAAAACCTGATAATGTTGTTAGCATAAAACAAGAAAATGGTGTTCAGCTTACGAACCCACTGCAAGACTTGCAAGTAATTTCTATTACACCTCAAATTGCTGAGGTTCTTAAAGCTTTAGGGCTTGGTAATGTTGAGCTAGCTATTGTTGTTTCTGCAGAAGATGAAATAAAAAATATCAGGAAAAAGCTTAAAGAAATAAAAGATTCTTCGTTAAATAAAGATATGATCGACAAACTATTAAAACAGCTTGGCATTTCTCAAACTAGCGAAGCCTTTGTTTTTACTGATCATACTGGCGGACTACTAATAGTTCAGGCTGGTTTAAATGAAATTAGTGAAAAAATTGATGAAGAAGATGATGATGAAAATGAGGAGAAATAAATGAAAACAAAAAAATCAATGAAAAATTTAACAGAATGTATACATGGTATGTATTGGAAAACCTGCAATACATGTAATGGGATGGAAGAAAAACTTGTAATTGAAGAAGTTGCAAAACTTCGTGAGTTAAGAAAAACAACAGCTGCCTATGTTACTCTTGAATCTTCAAACTCTAATGATGATACTGCTACTGAATGTGATTATGATTTTGAAGATTTAAACGTCTCTTAAACCCAAAATCACTATATATAAAAAAAGCATAGTCAATTGACTATGCTTTTTTTTATTTTTATAACTTTCTTAAATTAATCTAGAATAAATATCTTTTGGTTGTGTATCTTCATTTCTAATTTTTGCAATTTGCTCTACCAATTCTTTCTCTTTTGAAGAAAGACTTTTTGGTATTACTACTTTAATTTTCACATATAAAGAACCCTTACCAAAACCTCTTAGGGGGCTCAAGCCTTTATTCTTTAGTCGAAGAACTGTGTCCGATTGAGAACCTGCTGGCACCTTAAGCTTGGCAATACCTTCAAGTGTCGGCACAGCAATCTCAGTGCCCAAAGCTGCTTGAGTAAAAGGCAGTTCTAGCTCCAAGTAAATATTGTTTCCTTGTCTTTTAAAGTGTCTGTGCTTTAAAACAGTAATAAAAACGTATAAATCACCAGCCGGGCCACCATTTTGACCAGCGTTTCCTTCTGATGACACTCTTAGTTTATTACCATTATCTACCCCAGCAGGGATATCTACACGGATCTTCTTTTTCTTTTTTTCTAAGCCATGACCAGAACAGGCTTTACAAGGGTTACGATTTGTCTTACCTTCACCATGACAATCAGGACAAGTTGTAACTTGTGAAAAGCTACCTAATATTGTTCTTTGTACTGTTTTTACCTGACCATGCCCATTACAGGTAGAACATGTGCTTTTTGATGTTCCTGGCTTTGCTCCAGAACCGCTACAAGCAGAACATTTTTCTAAATGAAAAATCCCAACATCTCTTGATACACCTTTTGCCGCATCTTCTAAACTTATCTCTAAATCATAACGAAGATCATCGCCTCTTCTTGCTGTGTTTGCATTACTTGACCTTGAAGAGCCGCCTCGTGAGCCACCAAAAAAGGCATCAAAAATATCTTCAAAACCACCACTTTCAAAACCGCCACTAAATCCGCCAAAACCACCTTCTGTACCAGATGGTGAATCATCGGTCACTCCAAATTGGTCATACTGTGCTTTTTTTTGAGGGCTTGAAAGGATATCATAAGCTTTTTGAACTTTTTTGAACTTATCTTCTGCACCAGCATCTTTATTTACATCGGGGTGGTACTTTCTAGCTAAATTACGATAAGCCTTTTTGAGCTCTGGCTCACTTGCATCACGGCCTACTCCTAATACTCCATATAAGTCTTCTGACATTTTTCTCCTTTTTTATTTAATTGGTGCGGTTATCCCGCACCAATTAATAAAACCTTTTATTAGTCTTTCTTTTCTTCGTCTACTTCTGTAAATTCTGCATCAACAACATCTTCTTTTGCAGGTTCTTCTGATGCCTGTTCTGCACCAGGCTGAGCTGCACCCTGTGCTGCTTCATCTGCAGCGCCTGCTTTATAAAGCTCTTCTGAGACAGAGTAAACTACTTGCTGACACTTTTCAGTCTCTGCTTTGATTTTCTCAGCATCTTCTGTTTCCAGCACTGTTTTTAGCTCTGCTATAGCATCTTCTACTTTCTTTTTTGTTTCATCGCTAATCTTTTCAGCGTTATCCTTAAGAAGTTTCTCTGTTTGATAAATCATTGAATCTGCTTGGTTTTTGGTATCAATTGCTTCTTTTTTCTGTGTATCTTCATCAGAATGAGCTTCCGCATCTTTTTTCATTTTCTCAATATCTTCTTCAGATAAACCAGAAGACGCAGTGATCGTTACTTTTTGCTCTTTACCTGTACCTTTATCTTTAGCTTTTACATTTAAAATACCGTTAGCATCAATATCGAAAGTAACTTCAACTTGAGGGATGCCTCTTGGTGCTGGAGGTATGCCTTCTAAGATGAATCGTGCCAAAGTTCTGTTGTCTTGTGCCATACCTCTTTCACCTTGCAAGATATGGATTTCTACACTAGTTTGACTATCTGCAGCTGTTGAGAAAACCTGTGATTTTGAAGTTGGGATAGTTGTGTTACGCTCAATTAACTTTGTTGAAACACCGCCCAAAGTTTCTATACCCAGTGATAATGGAGTTACGTCTAAAAGAACAACGTCCTTAACATCACCGGAAAGAACACCACCCTGAATTGCAGCACCAGTTGCAACAACCTCATCTGGGTTAACACCTTTATTTGGTTCTTTGCCAAAAAAAGCCTTAACAGCTTCTTGGATTTTTGGGATTCTAGTTGTACCACCAACCAAAATAACTTCATCAATATCACCAACTGATAAACCAGCATCTTCAATAGCTTTTTTACACGGAGCTATTGAACGCTTAACTACATCCTCAATCATTTGCTCAAATTTTGCTCTTGTTAGCTGGATATTCAAATGTTTTGGACCTGTATTATCTGCAGTAATAAAAGGTAGGTTAATATCTGTAGCTGTAGTAGATGAAAGCTCGATTTTTGCTTTTTCAGCGCCTTCTTTTAGACGTTGTAATGCCATTTGATCTTTACCAAGGTCAACACCTTGGTCTTTTTTAAACTCTTCAACTAACCATTCTATGATTATTTCATCAATATCATCACCACCAAGATGTGTATCGCCATGAGTAGATTTCACTTCAAATATACCATCACCTATTTCTAAGATAGAAATATCAAAAGTTCCACCACCAAAATCATAAACTGCTATTTTTTGGTCATCTTTTTTATCTAGTCCATAGGCAAGAGCTGCGGCTGTTGGTTCGTTAATAATTCTTAGAACTTCCAAACCTGCAATTTCACCAGCGTCTTTTGTTGCTTTACGTTGGCTATCGTTAAAATAGGCTGGTACAGTAATAACCGCTTGAGTAACTGGCTCTCCTAGATAGGCCTCTGCATCTGCCTTGATTTTTTGAAGTGTGATTGCTGATATTTCTGGTGGCGTATATTCTTTGCCGTTAGCTTTTACAACAATAACGCCATCTTTTCTATCGCTTACATCATATGGAACTATTTTCTCTTCTGAACTCACCTCTGAGTGTTTTCTACCCATAAACCTTTTAATTGAATAGATTGTATTAGTTGGGTTTGTTACGGCCTGCCTTTTCGCAGGTTGACCCACTAAACGCTCGTCATCTTTTGTAAAAGCTACAACCGACGGTGTAGTTCTTGTCCCCTCACTATTTGTTACAACTTTTGGTTCGTTACCTTCCATAAGCGCGAAACAAGAGTTGGTTGTCCCTAAATCGATTCCTATTATTTTTCCCATTTTTATTATTCCTCTCTTTTCTTTTATTTATTTTGCTACCACTACCATCGCAGGCCTTAAAACCCGATCATGTAGCTTATAACCTTTTTGCATCTCTTTTATTACTGACCCAGCCTCTACATCCTCACATTCCTCTTGCATTATTGCTTGATGCAAATTGGGATCCATTGGCATTCCCACAGCCTCAATTGGAACGATGTTGTTCTTTTCTAAGACTGAATGAAATTGTTTTTGGATTAAAACAAAACCTTCTAAAACTTTTTTTGCTTCATCACTCAAATTATCTAATTGTTCACAAGCCCTATCAAAACTATCCAGTACTGGCAATAAATCTGTCACTATTTGATCGACTGCATATTTCTTGAATGACAGAACCTCTTGTTCTTTTCTCCTTTTAAAGTTTTCTTGTTCGGCTAAAGACCTTAATAATTTATCATCGTTGTCCTTCACTTTTTCATCTGCTTCTTTTAGAAAATTTTCTAGCTCACCTATCTTTTCTTTTAAAGACGCCTCTAAAGTTTTTTTCTCTTTTTTAGATGATGCCTTTTTTTCCTTCTTTTTAGTATCTTCTTCTTCTTTTTTACTCATAACTATTTATTGCTCCTTATCAAGGTAATCATTAATCAAACCTGAAACATTTTTTACTAATGGCACAATAGATGAATACGCCATTCTTTTCGGCCCTAAAATTCCTATTGCTCCAACTGACTGATTTTGAACTTTATATGGTGCAATAACAACACTACACTCTTTTAAATTAGCAACTTTACACTCCTCACCTATTACAACCTGCTCCTCTTGTTGGTTTAGATACTCTGAAAGAACGCCAAGTAGAACCTTATTTTCTTCTAATGTTGCTATAACTTTTTGGGTGAGTTCAACATTTTTAAACTCTGGCAAATTAAGCATTTTAGAAACACCCCCAGTCATCAGCTGTCTGCTTTTCGAACTACTTTTTGCTTTTACTTTTTTTAGCTCTTCCCCTAGTTTTTTTAGTATCACATTAAAATGAGGCAACTCGCTTATTAGCTCTGCTGCTATTGCATGACTAACATCTGTTATAGTTTTACCGCCTAGCTTCTCTGTTAAAAGCTTGGATATTTTATTTAGGTCATCTTGGTCTATTTTATGATTTATGCGAATTAAAAACTCTGTATTAACTCCAATAGTATCCATAAGCACAACTAATATTCTATCAATATCAACTAGAACCAAATGCGCTAACTTCAATGTTTCCTCATAAATATCTGGAGTAATTACAATAGTTGTATAATTTATCACCGAAGACATAACTGAAGTAATTTCTGTTAGTACTTCGTTAATATCACTACCTATTAAACTCAGTTTATTGATAATGCTTTTTTGTTGTTCTAAAGAAATATCATCTCTTTTCATTAGTGTATCAACATAATATCTATATCCTTTATCTGTAGGAACACGACCTGACGAAGTATGTATCTGTGTTAAATAGCCTTCTTTTTCTAAATTATTTAGTTCACTTCTTACGGTCGCTGGGCTTACATCAAAACTTTCATGCTCTGATAACAGCTTTGACCCTACAGGCTCTGCAGTTTCTATGTAATTATCTATTGTCGCTTTTAATATTTCTTGTTTTCTTATTTCCATAACTATTTATATATACAAAAATCTATATTTTTCTAAATTTTAGCACTCTCCCGACCAGAGTGCTAGCGGCGGATAGAATAACTCTTTAAAAAAAACATGTCAATCGTATTATTAAGGTATTTTGCAGCAGCTCCATTTTTAAAGGAAAAACCCCGTAAACCAAGGATAACTCCTTCATGCTTATATTTTTTTCTTTATCCTAAATAAAATTATGTTATACTTTTTTATTATGTTAAATGTAGGTGTAATTGGTTTAGGAAATATGGGGCGTTTTCACGTCAAAACTTATAGCTCGATTAATGAGGCAAATTTGGTTTGCGTTTGTGATGTACGACCAGAAGTTGCCAACTTTTTTGCAGATGAGTATAAATGCAAAGGATATACAGACATTGATGAGATGTTTGCAAATGAAGAGCTCGATGCTGTAAGTATTGCTGCGCCAACAGCTCTTCACTATGACATTGCATTAAAAGTTATTGATAGGGGTATTAATTTATTAATTGAAAAACCTATTGCAGAAACCACAAAAAAAACAGAGCTTTTAATAAAAGCAGCAGAAAAAAAGAATGTGAAGCTAATGGTGGGGCATATTGAAAGATTCAACCCTGCCGTACAAAAATTAAAACAACTGGTTAGCAAAGGCATTCTAGGTGATATTGTTTCTTTAATTTGTAGACGAGTTAGTACGTTCCCCCCTCAAATTAAAGACGCAAACGTTGTAATTGATCTAGCAGTACACGATATTGATATATTTTCATGGTTACTTGAAGAAGAACCAATCGCAATTAATAAACAAGCGTCAAATGCCATAATTTCTGACAGAGAAGATTATGCAGATTTATTTATTAAGTATAAAAAAGCGAGTGGTTTTATTCAGGTAAACTGGATCACCCCTATTAAAGTACGAAAATTATTTATTACTGGAACAAAAGGCTACGCAGAGCTTGACTATATTGATCAGTCCTTAATTTTATACCCAAGTAGCTATACCAAGGAAACTGATAACACTGGAAATGAGTTTGCTACTTTTCAATCAACAGAACCACAATCAATACAAATTGAAAAGACAATGCCACTAACAAGCGAACTCTCTCATTTTCTTGAGTGTATAAAGCTAAACAAGACTCCGCTCACCAATGGAAATATTGGTAAAACAGCCTTAGAGAATGTTTTAAGTTTGTCTTAAAACAAGCCTTCCAGTTTTAATATTTTTTTTAGTTTTTTTTCGTGCAATTTATATACAAAAATGATATTCTTATTTATGAATATTTTAATAATGAAAGGTTTTATTTATGACATATTTATTTAGTTCTGAATCAGTATCTGAAGGACATCCAGATAAGCTTTGTGACCAAATATCAGACGCAATAGTTGATGCTTGTTTTGCAGCAGACCCCATGTCTAGAGTCGCGGCTGAGTGTTTTGCAACAACAGGAATTGTTATGGTTGGTGGAGAAATAACTAGCAAAGCACAGCTTGATGTTCAAAACATTGTTCGTGGGGTTATTAAAGATATTGGCTACACAAACCCTGATTATGGTTTAGATGGAAATAGCTGTTCTGTATTAAGTGCAATACATGAACAATCACCAGATATTGCCCAAGGTGTTAACAAAGGTGAAGGACTTCACAAAGAAATGGGAGCTGGTGACCAAGGAATGATGTTTGGGTTTGCAGGAACACAAACTCCAACATTAATGCCTCTTGCGATCTACCTATCTCATAAATTAGTACAAGAACTTGCAAGAATCAGAAAAGCAAAAGAGCTCACTTATTTAAGACCAGATTCAAAGGCACAGGTTACTGTTGAGTATGATGGACTTACGCCAAAAAGAATTGATACCGTAGTTATTTCAACTCAGCATGACCCAGATGTTAGTCTTGAAAAAATAGAAAAGGATATGATTGAAATCGTTATTAAAAGAATTATCCCTGAAAAGTATCTAGATTCAAACACAAAATATCTTATCAATCCTACTGGCAGGTTTGTTATAGGCGGTCCACATGGTGACACAGGGCTTACTGGCAGAAAAATTATTGTTGATACATATGGTGGATGGGGCGCACACGGTGGTGGCGCTTTTTCTGGTAAAGATTGTACAAAAGTTGATAGATCTGGCGCATACATGGCTAGATATATTGCAAAGAATCTGGTCGCAGCAGGAATTTCAGACTCTATCGAGTTACAACTTGCATACGCTATTGGTGTGGCTGAGCCTGTTTCATTAACAGTTACTACTGACGGAGTTGCAAAACTAGATGAAGAAGCTATTGAAAAGCTTATTTATAAGCATTTCGACTTAACTCCAGAGGGCATAATTAAACAACTGGATTTAAGAAAACCTATATATAGAAAAACTGCTGCCTATGGTCATTTTGGCCGAGATGATATTGATTTGAGTTGGGAAAAAACAGATAAAGTTGAAGATTTAAAACGCGCTATTAGCTAGTTAATAAATATGGCTAAATAGCTTAAAATTAGTATTAAATTAAAGTATTTGGAAAGTTGCAGAAAATAGTTTTCTATTACTGTATCTTTGTATCTATATATATTTAATAATTTCTGTTTTTATTCCAATATTATACACAGCTAATTACTATACATGCTTTGGCATGGGTAGTTTTTTGAGGAGAATAAGGTGCTGTTTCAAGAAGCTTTAGATGATGCTTCTGTAGACTTTGAAAGTAAGCTATACCGGGATATAGCAAAACTACTAAAAAAGTCTGGTTTAACCATAGCGGTAGGGGAAACGCTAACAGGGGGAATGTTCGCTAGTAAGATTTTCGAACTACCCGGAAGTTCTGTTTATTTTAGAGGTGGCGTTATTTGTAACCATAACTTGGTTCATGTACAGGTTTGTGGAGTTTCACCCGCCTTGATAAGTAAAAAAGGGGCTATAAATAAAGAAGTGGCTCTGGAAATTGCAAACGGAATAAAAAAACGTTTTGCAGCAGATTTAAGTATTGCAATTACTGGTATTTGCAATAATGAGGTTGATGAGTTTTCTGAAAATACAACTGGTGTTGTATCTTTGGGTTTTGTTTTTAAAAATGAACAAAAAGCTAAGGATTTTAAGTTTTCAGGCACTTATCAGTCAATAAGAACACAATCTATAGTTGCAGCATTAGGTATTTTAAGACAGTGGCTAATAACAGAAATTAGCTAAAAAATTTTAAAGGAGATTTAAAAATGACAGATAATAAGATTAAAGCTACAGACAAGATTAAAGCTTTAGAATTTGCAATGTCCCAAATTGAAAGAGCACATGGTAAAGGCGCTATTATGAAAATGGGCGATACACCGAATAATGACATTGAAACAATTTCATCGGGAACACTTTCACTAGATTTAGCTTTGGGAATTGGAGGGTATCCTAAAGGTAGGATAATTGAAATTTTTGGACCAGAATCTTCTGGGAAAACCACACTTTCATTACATGCAGTTGCTGAAGCTCAAAAAGCTGGTGGCACATGTGCATATATAGACACAGAACATGCTCTAAACCCATCATATGCGAAAAATTTGGGAGTTGATATAAAAAGTCTGTTACTTTCTCAACCTGACTATGGTGAACAAGCACTAGAAATTGCAGATCAACTTGTAAGGTCAGGAGCTATTGACCTTATTATTATTGACTCTGTTGCAGCTCTTGTACCCAAGTCTGAAATAGAGGGTGAAATGGGCGATGTTCAAATGGGAGTACAAGCAAAGCTAATGTCACAAGCATTAAGAAAACTTACTGCAATTGTAGGTAAATCAAATACTACTATTATCTTTGTTAACCAAATTAGAGAAAAAATTGGTGTTATGTTTGGCAACCCAGAAGTAACACCTGGTGGTAGAGCTTTGAAATTCTACTCAACAATTAGAATAGATATCAGAAAAATTGAAACTCTTAAGTCTGGAGTTGATATTATTGGCCATAAAGTGAGGGTGAAGATCGTTAAAAATAAAGTTGCACCTCCTTTTAAATACACTGAACTGGAAATAGATTTTGGAAAAGGTATTTCGGCAGAAGCTGATTTAATAGAATTAGCTCTAAATTTCAATTTACTTGAAAAGAGTGGGACTTGGTTTTCTATAGGTAGTGAACGTATGGGGCAAGGCAGGGAAGCGGCAAAGAGATTTTTAAAAGAAAATAAAAAGATTCGTAAAGAATTGGAGGAAAATATAAAGGTTAAGATTAATGAGCAAAAAGAGGCAAAAACTTAAGGTGCCTTTGAGAATACTAAATATTATTAAGGAGTAATAAACGTGAATGTATACACACTGATTATAGTTTCAATAGTTTGTATATTGCTAATAACGTTGTTTAGCATAATATACATCCTAAAAAGGATATCGGCTGACAAGAAAATTCAAGAAGCTGAAAAAAAGATTCAAAAATCTTTGGAAGAAGGGGCAAAACAAACCCAAACAATAATTTCTAAAGCTCATATTGAAGGGCAAGAAATTATTAATAAATCTCGGCTTGGAGTTGAGGATGAGGTAAAGGCAAGAAGACAAGCTGTTGCCCAAATTGAAAATAGGGTAATGCAAAAAGAGAAATATCTAGATACTAGAGAAGCACACCTTGGTGAAAAGGAAACAAACCTAGAAAAAGAGTTTGAAAAAGCTAAACAGCTTAAAAAGAAACAGGAAAATATCATACAAAGCCTTCTAACCTCATTAGAAAAAGCGGCTGGATTTTCTAAAGAAGAAGCCAAGGAAATGCTTTTAACAAATGTTGAAAGAGAAGTTAAACAGCGAGCTGGAACAATGATCAAGCAGATTGAAGAGCAAGCAAAAGCTTTTGCTGGCAGAAAGTCTCGCGAAATAATCACTGAAGCTATTCAAAGAACAGCTATTGATCATATTTCACAGATCACAACCTCTGTAGTTCAACTTTCTGATGATGAAATGAAGGGGCGTGTAATTGGTAGAGAAGGTAGAAACATAAGATCTTTTGAAGCAGTTACTGGCGTTGATGTAATCATTGATGATACACCAGGGGCTGTTGTACTTTCTTCTTTTGATCCAATTAGAAGAGAAGTTGCAAGATTAGCTATGCAAAAACTTGTAGCTGATGGCAGAATTCATCCGAGCAGGATTGAAGAACTTGTAGATATTTCCAGAAAAGAACTTTCAGACTTTATCAAGGAAAAAGGTGAACAAACAGCAGATGAGCTTGGCTTACAGTTTCACCCAAGAATTCTAGAACTATTAGGGAAATTATATTTTAGAACTAGCTATGGACAAAATATTCTGGCGCATTCTATTGAGTGTGCAAATATTGCAGCTATTATGGCGCAAGAGTTAAAGGTAAATGTTAACCTAGCAAAAAGAAGTGCTCTTTTACATGATATTGGTAAAGCTATTGATTTTGAGCAAGAAGGAACCCACGTGAAATTGGGTAAAGATATTTGTGAAAAGCATAATGAAAACGATGAAGTTCTTAACTGTATTGAAGCTCACCATGAAGATGTACCACCTGAAACAATTGAGGCTGTACTAGTTATGGTTGCAGATAAAATATCTTCTGCAAGGCCTGGTGCTAGGCGTGAATCTTTAGATGCATACCTTAAGAGACTTGAAAAATTGGAAGCTGTAGCCAACTCTTTCGAAGGTGTTGAAAAGTCTTATGCCCTTCAAGCTGGGAGAGAAGTTCGAGTACTTGTTCAACCCGATGAAATTGATGATCCAGGCGCACATAAACTAGCATTTGATATTGCAAAACAAATTGAATCTGAAGTAGATTATCCTGGCGAAGTTAAGGTTTCAATTATCAGGGAAACAAGAGCCACGGGAGTCGCTAGATAAAGTGTCCTTGAAATAAAAATGGTATATAAATTTTATGCAGAAAATTAATATTCTTTGTATTGGGGATATAATTGGTAGCCCGGGAAGAGCTTTTTTAAATGATAACCTGGCTACCATTAAAAAAGAACACAACATTCATTTTACAGTTGTTAATGTAGAAAATAGTGCAGGGGGATTTGGTTTTACAAGAAAAATAGAAGCGGAACTTAAGGCATTGAATATTAATGCCTTTACTTCTGGCAATCATATTTTTCAGCAAAAAGAGATTATGGGTTATTTTGATGAACTTAACTCTTTAGTTAGGCCGTTAAACTATCCTGAAGATGTTCCTGGAAAGGGATACCGAATTTTCAGGGTTAATGATCTGAAAATAGCTGTTGTAAATTCTATTGGTAGAGTATTTATGGGGGACTTTGATTGCCCATTTCGAGCCATTAAAAAAGTGCTCGCAGATATTCAAAAAGAAACACCTATAATCCTGGTTGATTTCCATGCAGAAGCCACTTCTGAAAAAAATGCTTTTGGATGGTTTTTGGATGGGAAAGTATCGCTGGTTTATGGGACACATACTCATGTAATGACTGCAGATGATAGGATTTTAAATAAGGGTACTGCCTATATTTCTGATGTTGGCATGGTTGGGCCCAAAGATGGGATTATTGGTATGAAAAAAGAGCCAATAATACATAAATTTTTGACCCAATTGCCTTCGAAGTTTGAGATCCCAAAAGATCAAGAAACATTATTTAATGCTATAAAATGCTCTATTGATACTAAATCTGGAAAAGCTATTTCTATTGAAAAGATTATTATTGGTCAAAATTAGTGAAAATCTAGTAGAACTACCTAGCTTAAAATTTATTTATTTTTTAGCTAATCACTTCACTTAAAATTCACATTTATATATACTTTAAATTAGGTACACAAATAAAAATGAAAAAAATTCTTATTATTGAAACGGAAATAGAAGTTATAAATAAAGTTAAATGGTCTTTAGCCCAAGAAGGGCTTGAGCTTATTGAAGCTACTAACTATGAAGAAGCTTTAAACAAAATAAATGAACATGATTTAGATCTTATTTACCTGACAGCTGATTTACCTGGCGCTGATAGCCTTGAACTTTATAACTCTATTATTTCTAACCCAAAAACTAAAAATCTATCACTAATATTTTTGACAAATATTGATGATATTTCTATTGAGCAAAGCCTTTCTCTAATTAATAGCTGCGACTATATTGTAAAACCGCTTGATATCAGAGAATTAGTTTTAAGGACTAGAAAATATTTAGGCTTAGCCCCCACCAAAATATTGGTAATCGATCAAAATCAAGATATTCAAGATTTTATTAAAAAAACATTAAATGCTGAAGGTTTGGCTGTGAAAACAGCAGCAAACTCAAGAGCTGGCCATGAAATCATTAAAGAGTTTGAACCACAGTTAATTCTGATAGATGCGGCAATTGCTCATAAAGAACAACCAGATTTTATAGATAAAACCAATAAAAAGTATATTCCCACAACAATACTATCTTCCTTTAATGACTCTGCAGATGCATCACTAGCTTCATTTTTGGATTCATACAGTTTTATTATTAAACCATTAAGAGCTATGGATTTGGTTTTAAGGATAAAAAAAGATATAAAGAATATAGCTACTACAACTTCTAGTAAAAAGAACTCAAGTACAAAAAAAGCTGCGATCAATGATGTTGAAATTTTGCAACAAGAAAAAAAGAAGTTGCTAGATCAAATATCTGTTACTCTTAACCATGAAATCAGGAACCCGCTAACCAGTATTATGATTGGGTCTCAAGCTTTGAAAAATAGGTTTGAGGATGGTTCTGACGAAAAACAAGTAATTGATGGTATTGAAAAGTGTTCGAAACGCATAAAAGATATAATGGATTCCCTTGGAAACATGAAGAATTTTGTGGTTGACGATTATATTGAGGGAATTAAAATGTTAAAAATTAATAGTAATCAATAAGTTAGGATTCAATAAGTGATTAAGTCAAAAGGTCTTGTAAAAAGCTACCATAAAAGAAGAGTAGTTAATGAAGTCAGCCTAGAAATGTCTAGAGGTGAGATAGTTGGCCTTTTAGGGCCAAATGGCGCTGGAAAAACAACTATTTTTTATATGCTTATTGGGCTTATTAAGCCTAATGCTGGTGAAGTATTTTTTGATGACATTAACATAACTAAAATGCCAATGTATAAAAGAGCTAGGCTTGGGATTGGGTATCTACCACAAGAGTCATCAATATTTAAGAAACTTACTATTGAAGAAAATGTCTTAATTTTATGGGAAATAATAAAAAATGTTCCTAAAGAACAGCAACAGGAAAGACTTAAAGATCTTTTAACAGAGATGGGTTTGTGGCATTTAAGAAAAGCTAGAGGGGTTGAGCTTTCTGGGGGTGAGAAAAGAAGAGTAGAGATAGTTAGAGCCCTAGCAACTAATCCGTCATTTATTTTACTAGATGAGCCTTTTGCAGGCATTGACCCTATTGCTGTAAATGAGATCCAGGAAATAATTAAGAAATTAAGAGAAAAGGGAATTGGTATTATTATTACTGACCATAACGTACGTGAAACACTATCTATAACAGACCGGTCTTATTTAATTCACAATGGACAACTGCTTTTATCTGGTAATGCTGAAGAAATAGCTAATCACCCAACTGCTAAAAAGTTTTATCTTGGTGACGGCTTTATTTTATAACAAATAATTCTTATGTATATTCTTGATCGCTATATTATTAAAGAGCTGGCAGGGCCATTTGTTTTTGGTTTGGCAGCTTTTACATGTATTTTAGCTGGTAGCACGGTTTTATTTTATTATATTGGTGAAGCTGTAAAATATGGCATCCCTATTTTAACCATACTACAGGTTATCATCTACAAACTTCCTGGCGTTATTGCATATGCATTTCCTATGTCTACCTTACTTGCTGCAATACTAGCCTTCTCAAGGTTAAGTGCTGACCTAGAAATAATGGCTTTACGAGCTGCCGGCATTGGTTTTAACAGATTGATTATACCCGTAATACTTCTTGGGGTACTTATTAGTGGTGTTAGCCTTTGGTTTAATGAATCTGTAGTACCCAGGTCTGCAGAGTCTGCACAAAATATTATGCGCTCTTTTAAGGATGATTTTAAGCCTAAAATCAAGCAAAATGTTAATTTCACAGAATATGATCCTAAAACAAAGGATCCTGTAAGGACTATAAATGTAGCAGCTGTTGAAGATGATATGTTAAAAAATGTAACTGTCGCTGAATTTGAAAATGGGAAATTGGCAAGGATAATAAGAGCCAAATCTGGGAAATGGAATAATACTGGGCAGTGGATTTTCTATGATGGAATTATGCATTACTTTCCTACCGAAAACAAAAAAAGAGTAACTATCATTGAGTTTAAAAAAGAATTCGTTGATATAAAAATCAACCCTACAGACCTAACAAAACGCAAAAAATATCTTGAAGAAATGACAATATTAGATTTGAAAGAAAGAATTGATTTTAAAACCAGAACTGGTGATGACCCTACTGAAGATAAGGTCTATTTTCATCTTCGGCTTTCTGTCCCATTTGCTTGTTTAATCTTTTCTATTTTAGGGGCAACTGTTGGCTTGAGGCCACATAGAAGTTCATCAGCTATTGGGCTTGGGATTAGCTTGGTTGTTATTATTATTTATTACATACTATTATCTGTCAGCATGGGAATGGGTTTAGCTCATGCCATACCGCCAAGTTTAGCTGCGTGGCTACCAAATATTGTTATTGGATCAGCAGCTTTTTACTTATTGCGTAGAATAGCTACACAGTAGTCTTTATACCCAAACTAAAATAGAAACTAGAACTCAAATTTTCATTTTGGTTTGGGTATATCTTTTAAATACACTTGACTAGCTATTGCATAGAAATAGCTCCCAATTTATAATAATCGATGGTTTATCCAAATAAAAAAATAATGTAATTAACCCTTAAGGGAAAGCTGTATCTTTTTTTTAAAAGTTGGTTACAAAAAAGAAAAGGAGTGGTGAAATATGTGTCAAATGTGTCAATCAATACCGTTGTTTTGGTGGATTACACCAATATCAGCAATAATTGCGATTGTAACTGCATATATCTTGTATAAGAAGCTTTTAACAGCATCTGAAGGTACAGATAGAATGATAGAGATCGCAGGATATATTAAGGAAGGTGCTCAGGCATACCTAACTCGTCAATATAAGGCAGTCGGTGTTGTATTTGCGATTATATTCATAATACTTAGTGGCATGGCTTATTTGGGAATTCAAAGCCCTTTTGTTCCTTTTGTTTTCTTAAGCGGTGGTATCCTTTCAGCTATATCTGGTTATTTAGGCATGAAAACTGCGACAAATGCATCTGCAAGAACTGCTGCAGCCTGCCAAAAATCTTTGAATGCTGGCCTAAAGATTTCTTTTAGAGGCGGTGCTGTAATGGGTCTTCTTGTTGTAGGTTTTGGATTATTTGGTATATCAACTTGGTTTCTAATTTTAAATTATGTTTTTGATAACAATATTTTTGGTGTTTGTTTACCGATATTGGCTAAGCTTGGTATTGAAAAGTGGGATGCTAACTTAGTTGGTAATGTATTGTTTCAAAAAGCAAAATTTGTTGAAGTAACTGCCATATTACTAACATATGCGATGGGTGCATCGGCTATGGCACTTTTTGCAAGAGTTGGTGGTGGTATTTTTACAAAAGCAGCAGACGTTGGTGCTGACTTAGTTGGTAAAGTTGAAGCTGGAATCCCTGAAGATGACCCAAGGAACCCTGCAACTATTGCAGATAACGTTGGTGATAATGTGGGTGACGTAGCTGGCATGGGTGCAGACCTTTATGAATCATATTGTGGCTCTATTTTAGCTGCATCTGCTCTTGGTGCTTCTTTAGCTTTTAGCCAAGGTGCAAGCTTAAAACTAATTACTTCACCAATGATCGTTGCTGGTGGTGGTATTCTATTTTCTTTGGCTGGTATCTTTTTTGTAAGAACAAAGGAAGGCGCTTCTCAACAAAGCTTGTTACATTCGCTACTGATTGGAACAGGGCTTTCTTCGATATTAACTTTAGCTTTCACAGCTATTTTAGCTTATACAGGTTTGGTTTCTTGGGGAATTTTTGGAGCAGTTGTTACAGGCCTTCTTGCTGGCATAATTATTGGTCAAGCAACAGAGTACTACACATCAGCCAACTTCAAACCAACTAAAGAAATTTCAGAGCAATGTAAAAATGGACCTGCAAATACAGTTTTAACTGGGATTGCTACAGGTATGATGTCTACTGGTATCCCAGTACTTGTAATCGTGGTTGGTATTCTTGCAGCTTTTGGCTTTACTGGTGGTTTTAGTAATATTTCTATGGGTGTTTATGGCATTGCTTTTGCAGCAATCGGCATGCTTTCTACACTTGGTGTCCAGTTAGCAACAGATGCGTTTGGACCTATTGCTGATAATGCTGGTGGTAATGCTGAGATGTCTGGTCTGCCATCAGAAGTAAGAGAAAGAACAGATGCTCTTGATTCGCTTGGAAATACTACTGCAGCAACTGGTAAAGGATTTGCAATTGGATCGGCAGCCTTAACTGCATTAGCTCTTATTGCAGCTTACCTAGATACAATTAAGCAATCTCTAAGTAAGTTTGCAGGGACTAGCACAATAAATATTGGTAAAATCGCTTTTACTAATGATGCTGCAAATACAACAGCTCACAAGATTAGCAGCTTGGATATTGCTAGCTTAGTTGAGATTTTTCAGATCAATGTTATTAACCCTAAATTTTTGGCGGGAATGTTTATTGGTGCGATGCTTTCTTTTGTTTTCTGTGCATTAACTATCACTGCTGTTGGAAACGCTGCTAGTGAGATGGTAAATGAGGTAAGAAGACAGTTTAGAGAGATCAAAGGAATACTTGAAGGCACTGGTCAACCTGACTATGCACGCTGTGTAGATATTTCTACAACTGGGGCACAAAGAGCAATGCTTTTACCATCGTTATTGGCAATATTAACACCTATAGCTGTTGGACTCATACTACATGTGCCTGGTGTTATTGGATTATTAACTGGTGCTCTTGTTTGTGGTTTTTCATTAGCAATAATGTTAAATAATACAGGTGGTGCTTGGGATAATGCTAAAAAGTATATCGAAGCTGGAAACCTTGGTGGTAAAGGCACAGATGCACATAAATCAGCTGTTATTGGTGATACTATTGGTGACCCATTCAAAGATACTTCAGGGCCATCTCTTAACATCTTAATTAAGTTGATGACTATTGTATCTATTGTTTTTGCTGGATTTATTCTTAAATTTGGATTAACTTTCTAGATAAAAACGATATAGATCTGCTATAATTGCTAATCAAATAATAGTGCGCGGGTGAGATAGAAACCCGCGCACTATTAATTTTTTGGCAAAACATGATTAATAAATTATTATTTACTGCTATTTTTTTACCTTTGGTTTCAATGCCAATCATAGTTTTAGCTGCCAATTTTCTTAAAAAGAAAACAGCGTTACTTACCAGTATTATATCCATCATATCTGCGATTATTTTAGTTAAGATTCATATAGCAAATAAGCTAGTGCTCCCTATAGCTGCGAAAATTAACTGGCTTCCTAGTTTGGGAATAGATATCTCTTTTGTTGTTGATGATATATCTTTATTTTTTGGTTATGTAATAAGTGTTATGGGGGCACTGATATCTTTATACTCTTATTTTTATTTTAAAAACAAGGATGGCTTTGAGCCTGGGAGATTTTATTCGTATTTAGCTTTATTCATGGGTGCTATGTTAGGCGCTGTATTTTCTAATAATATCTTATGGTTATTTATATTTTGGGAGCTTACTGGCCTAGCTTCCTTTTTTCTGATTGGGTATAACTATCAAAATGAAGAATCTAAAAAAGGTGCTGTAACAGCGTTAATTGTTACAGCTTCAACAGGGCTTGTGATGTTTTGTGGGTTGATATTTTTAAGCTTGCAAGCTGGGACTTTTAATTTGCAAGAAATAATGGCAACAACAACCCTTTCCAAATCTACACTTAATTGGGCACTAGCACTTATTATGGTTGGTGCGTTTGGCAAATCAGCTCAATTCCCTTTTCATTTTTGGCTACCAAAAGCAATGGCCGCACCTACACCAGTGAGCGCTTATTTGCATTCAGCAGCTATGGTTAAGCTTGGGATTTTTGTTACTATGCGATTTGCGCCCCTATTTCATGGTTGTGAACTTTGGCAGCCACTTTTGATTACGGTTGGTTTTTTTACTATGTTTCTTGGTGCTTTATTTGCGCTTGGGTCTCATAAGCTAAAAGCTATACTCGCCTACTCTACTATAGCGCAGCTGGGTTTTATTATTGGCTATTTTGGGGTTGCCACCCATGACCCTAATCTTTATAGCGATTTTCAGGTAATCAACCATGTGTTTTATAAAGGCTGTCTTTTTATGGTTGTCGGTATTGTGATAAGCATTACCAAGCAAAATGATATTAGAAAACTAGGTGGGTTATTTACTAAAATTCCGCTTGCAGCTATTGCAACTATAATTGCTGTTTCTGGGATGGCAGGGCTGCCTGGCACAACAGGGTTTATTGCTAAAGAAATGGTTGTTGAGCAAGTTTTACATATGCATTCAAATATTAAGTGGCTGTTGCTTTTTGTTTTGATTGCCAAGTCTATTTTTCTGGCAACTTGTGCCTTGAGGTTAGTGATTAATATTTTCTTTGGCAAAGAAAAATGTGCTGTAAATTATCAACCAAGCATAATACAACAAGGATTACCATTATTTTTAGCATTAGGAATACTATTGTTTGGCATAAAACCAAATCTTTTATTTGGCGCAAAATTTATTATTTCTGGACCAGAAGTATTGATTAGCATTCTTGCTTGGGTTTTTGGGTTTTTGCTATTTAGATATTTTCAAAAAAATAGTTGGGCTATTGATATTAACAAACTTTTTATTAAGCTTGAAAAGCCAAAAGACATGGTAGTTAACGCTGTAAAAAACCTACCTCAAAAAACAACTACTTGGCTAAAAATTGATAGCCCACCCTACTACTTGTTTATTATGCTGACCTTTTTTGTGGCAACAAGTATTTGGGGGTTTATACCAATATTTAAATCTAATTTATTAGCAAATGTCAGGTTTGATCCTGTCGGCAGCCTCGAAACAGTTACCCTGGCTTTTGCTGTAATGTTTGCCCTTGGTGTTATTTTTATAAATTTTAAGTTGGGTCGAGTTATTTGCTTATCTTTGGCTGGTTTTACTATCAGCTTCTTCTTTGTTTTGAGCCATGCACCAGACTTGGCCTTAACACAAATGCTAATTGAGATCGTATGTTTAATTTTAGTTTTAATAATTTATGGTAGGTTCCCTAAAAACCCGCTAAAACCAACTGCCAAATCTGATATCAACTTTAGATCTATGTTTGCCAGTATTTTAGCTGTAATGGTTGGCTTGGTTATGTTTATTTATGTGACTATTGTGACCGCTATTCCAACAAGCGCACCAATAGGAACTTTTTATCTAAAAAATACCAAGCTTCTAGCTGACGGGTATAATGCCGTAAATACTATTTTGGTTGATTTTAGGGGTTTTGATACTTTATTTGAAGTTACTGTTTTATTTATTAGTTTGCTTGGTATATTAAGTATTTTTCTAAAACAAGAGCATACAACAGATACGCCGTTTAGGAAGGGGAAACTTCATATTGAACCGTCTCCTATAATTAAATCAACTACACCTTATATTGCTGTGTTTATGTTTATTATTGCTGGCTACTTGTTTTTTAAAGGGCATAACGAACCTGGCGGTGGCTTTATTGCAGGGGTAACAGCAGCAATTGCACTTATTATGGTATCTATGATTTTTGGGGCTTGGCGGGTAAGCAAAGCTATTGGCAACAAGCTACTCTACGCTTCTGCAATTGGTCTTATTATTATATATATTGATGCTATGACACCAGTTTTGTGGGGTGACTTTTTTTTGAAGAGCCAGAAATTGACTTTTCATTTACCAGTAATTGGTGAAATACATTTGATTAGCCCTGTATTATTTGATTTTGGGGTAATGATGGTGGTCTTTAGTGTTATTACAAAAACTTTTTTGGCTTTTTCAAGGTTTGCTTCTGGAAGAAAATCATATATTAATTATGAAGGACAAGATAGTAGTAAAGACTTAGAGTTTAATGATATTAGTATAGAGAAAGGTAACTAATAATTTGTTTGTTGCTATTGCGATTGCTATTTTATTTGGAGTTGCTACTTACCTAATCTGTCAGATGAGGTTGATGAAGAAGTTGTTTGGATTCATGCTCTTAAGCCATGCTGTAAATCTATTTGTACTAGTGATTGCTGGTAGCCCCTTAAATAAAAGGGCACCAATAATGAAAGATGCTATTGTTGAACTTTGTGTTGACCCAGTACCTCAAGCATTGATTTTAACTGCAATTGTCATTGGGTTGGCTGTGACCTCTTATTTTATTGTTTTTTTGTATAGGTTCTTTATGTATTACCATACAACCAATTTGAATATTATTTATAAAGATGATTACGAATAGTCTAATATTACCTATTATTATCCCGCTTGCCACAGCTATTATTAGCTTGGCATATGTAAAGTCGCCAAAAAAACAGAGTTTTTTTACTATCTGCTCTTTATTTATTCAGTTGGTAATTGCTGTTATCTTAGGGGTTATCACCTATCAAAAAGGGCTGTTGATGTTACCTATTGGTGGCTGGGCAGCTCCTTTTGGCATTACTTTAACTGTTGATTTGTTTAGCATAATCATGATTGTACTTAGTTCTGTTGTAATGCTAATTGCGCTTCTGTTTAATTATGCAGAATTTATTTTTAATGATCAGCATGCACTAAAACTGCCTTTACTTCAGTTTTTGGCTGCTGGTTTGAACCTAGCCTTTTCTACTGGGGATTTATTTAATTTGTTTGTTGCTTATGAGGTTATCTTGCTTTCTTCTTATTCTATTTTGACACTCACATCTAAAGATAAAGCCTTAAAAAATATTTTTCCTTATGTTGTGATAAACCTTACTGGAAGTGCTTTGTTTTTGGTGGCTGCTGCTATTTTTTATGGGCTAACAGGAACACTTAATTTTGCAGATATTGCGCACACAACTGCAGCTATGGGTAGTGACCCAAGGATAATTGCGGCTGGAATACTTATTTTAACGGTTTTTGCTATTAAAGCTGGTTTTTTTCCAATGTATTATTGGCTGCCAAATAGCTACCCAATGCTACCGCCATCTTCGATGGGATTCTTTTCTGCGATCTTAACTGAGCTGGGTATATACTCGATTATTAGGTTCTTTGGCACGGTGATGCCTGCGGGAAACACCTATATCTATCAGCTAATAATGATACTGGCAGTGCCTACCATGCTTTTTGGGGCGTTAGGTGCGCTATCACGAAAGTCTATAAGTAAAATACTCTGTTTTCAGATTATTGGGCAAATAGGCTTCATGATGGTGGCTTTTGGTGATTTTAGCCAAGAGTCTATAAGTGTAAGTATTTTTTATATTATTCATCATGTGCTAGTTATAGCATCACTAATATTTATTGCTGGGATCATTAAGTATATGATTGGTTCTGATAAACTATCAGTAACTGCAAATATGCTAAAGAAATCAAAGATAATAGGTCTTTTCTTTCTTATTCAAGGGCTATCGCTAGCAGGGCTACCACCTTTTAGTGGGTTTTGGGCCAAATATTTAATAATTTCGAACACTATTAAAAATGGGCATTATTTTTTGACTGGCACTATGATTTTGGCAAGTGTTTTGACATTGGTGAGCATGCTCAATATCTGGCTAAATGTTTTTTGGAAAACTAGCGATGATGTGCGATTTGTAACAAAAAACACGGCTATCTATTTTATGAAAGCAGCGATTTCTATATTAATTTTGATTTCTCTTTCTATTAGTATTTACCCGGAAATGTATATTAAACTGGTTAATAAAAGTGCCAAGCAAGTACTAGATAAATCTGGTTATCAGGAAATGGTGTTAGGTAGATAATGAATAAATTGATTAAACCATTTAAAAAAATAATTTCAGCTGCTGCTTTTATTTATAGTTTTGCTATGGCTTTTATTTTATCTAACTTTTCGATTGCTATTTCGATACTATTTCAGCCGATAAAAGATATGTACCCAAATATAATTACTTTAAATGTAACAAAAATGACCAGGAGAGAAGTGATAATGCTTTCACACTGCATCACTCTTACGCCAGGAACAACCACAATTAAAGTAGATAATGATTTTAATACTTTGTATATCCATTGCTTTAATGGGCTAGACCCAGCTGGAACCAGAGAATCTATTTATAAGCAGCTGGCAAAACCGATAATGAGGTTGGCTAGATGGTAGAAATAGCAATAAATATCGCTATTTGTATTTTGCTTGCGGCTGTACCGATAATTATGGTGCGCTTAATAAAAGGGCCTAGCACGCTTGACCGAGTACTATGCTTGGATGGGATAGCTGTTACTTTTGTGGCTATTATGGCGATACTTTCAATGAAATGGCGTACTGCATTTTATTTGGATTTAATACTGATATTTTCTACTTTTGGATTTTTGAGCACTGTAGCTTTTGCCTATTATTTGAGGAAAACTTATGAGCCAAAAAAAGAGAAGGAAGATATAAAATGATTATTGATATAATTACTTGCATTGCTTTAATTTTGGGTTCTTTTCTAATTTTTTTAGGGGCTGTTGGGCTGTTACGTTTACCTGATTTTTATTGCAGAGCGCATGCACTAACTAAAGCTATGACCATGGGGATATCTTTGGTATTAGTTGCAAGTTGGATTGATTTGGGGATAGACTTTATTGGTTATAAAATTTTGCTAGCTATTATTTTGCAATTTAGTACTATACCTATTTCTGGGCATATTTTGGGGTTGATCGCTTTTGAGATGAACGAACCAAGGTGGCAACAAAAAGAGATTGATATATACCCAAACCAAAATAGAAACTAGAACTCAAATTTTAAAAATTATGTATATATACACTACGCTTTAAAATCTGTATCCTATTTTCATTTTGGTTTGGGTATAGAAATATAAAAAAGTATAATTAAACAAGTAATAATTATTATTAAGGAGCAAAGTAAAAATGAACATGGTACCAAAAGAAATGTTTTTAACTAAAGGGGTTGGGACACATAAAGAGAAGCTGGTTTCTTTTGAAATGGCATTAAGAAAAGCAGGTATTGAGGGTTGTAACTTGGTTAAAGTATCTAGTATTTTCCCACCAAACTGTAAGATGATATCTAAAAAAGCTGGCGTAAAAAAATTGCATGCTGGGCAAATTGTATTTTGTGTTCTTTCAGAAAATTCAGTTAATGAGGCTCACCGGCTAGCTGCTGCCTCTGTTGGGGTTTCTATGCCTCAAGATAGAACTAAACATGGATATTTATCTGAGCATCATTCTTTTGGGGAAAATGACACTGTAGCTGGTGACTATGCTGAGGATATGGCTGCAGAAATGTTGGCCACTACACTTGGGATATCTATAGACTCGAATCTTCATTGGGATGCACGAAAAGAGATTTGGAAGATGCAAGATCAAATTGTAAGAACATCTAATGTAACTCAATCTGCTATTGGTAAAAAGGGACTTTGGACTACTGTGATTGCTGGCGCTATTCTTATTCTTTAAAAGTTTTCATTTTTCAAATAAAAACTTTTAAAGCATTTTTTTAAAATTTATAAAGTATTGCTTAAGTGAGCTTATAATTTTTCTATCAAGCGCTTGATACTCTGTTGAGTTTATTATTTCATCTAATCTTATTTTATAATCGTCCAATAAAACCAGTTCTGATTGGTCACGAAGCATGGTGCCTTTTATGTAGCGTGGCTCTAGGTATTTTAGCATGTAGGCGGGGTCTGGTGATGGATGGAAGTTTAAATAAACTCTATTAAATAAACGGATTAGGTGGTTATCCTTTTCATCGGACCTTGACCTTAAGAGGCTGGCTAGCAGATCTTGGTACTGGTTTGGATCTTGAAATAATTTTTTTACTAGGATATTAAGTCTATCTATACGTTCGAAGCCTAGTTCGTGGATTTGGTATTCGATATCCCAATCTTTTTTGGTTAATGCGAAATAATTGTCTCTGGAGAGGCTTTTTAAGAAATCGTCGTTTTCGGATTGGTCTATTACTGGTTGCCAATCACTACGCTCTGAATCTGAGAATGGCTCTAAGACAAAGAAATGTTTGTTATGATTGATGTATCTGATAGCGCCTAATACAGCGGCTTGGTATTCTTTTTTATCTTCAATTTCTTTGGCTAAAACTTCTCTATATTTTTTTAGGTTAAGTACTACTTTTTCTTTGTTGGTGCCAAAGATCTTTTGCCAATAGTTATAAACGAATTTTTGGAGTGGTTCGCCTGTCTTTTCTAGGTAATGAGTAGTCTTTTGTTTAGCAACTTCTGAAATTAGCTGGCTACTAAAATTGACTGGTAGCTTAATTGATAGAAAGTTTTTTAGTTTTAGTTGGTGTTTAGATTCCAAGGCTTTAACAAGGTCGATTGTTAAGATCACATCTTCTCTAGCGCTATGGGTTTGGGAACCTTCAAGCAAGCCATAAGCCTTGGCCATGAACTCTAGCTTGAAGCTGTAGTATGGAAGATCGTTTCTATTTATAGATTTTTGCCATAAAAAGGAATCTGGGTTTTCAAAGGCAATGAAATGGACATAATGCAAGATATCAAGGTTTTTTAGCTTGCCCATATAGTATGGGTTGAGACCATAACGGATAAGTAAGCCCCTCAAAAAGTTGAGGTCAAAGCTATTTGAGTTATAGCCAACTAATATTGCGTTGCCGTAATGATGAACTTGTTTTCCCAAAAATTTATGGATTTTGGTAGCGGCTTCTGGTTCTGGGTCACCGATTTTTTGGAGTTCTAGCACGTCTATTTTGTTGGTGAGGATCGCATCGATGTCTGGTAGTTGGGTGCGATTGAGCTTGATTGCGCCTGTTAGCTCGTCTTTGATATTGTAGTTGTCGTCTACTACTAAGAAGCTATAGGTTAGAATCTGGCCTATTTGTTCTTTTGATGAGGTTTCGAAGTCATAGAAAATAAACATTATTGATTATTATGGGACTTAGTTTCATAATAATCAATTGTTAGTGCCCTCGTAGCTCAGTAGGATAGAGCGCCTGATTCCTAATCCGGAGGTCGTGAGTTCGAATCTCGCCGAGGGTACCAGTCTAACCTTGGAACTCAACTTTTAAGTTCAAGGTTTTTAACAAATAATAATTTCTAAAACTCGAACTCTGTTTTTTTGTGTTGAAAAAATAGCTAAATAATTCTACCCCAAACTTCGAACTACTTTGTAAAATATAACAATGCCGCACTCACTGTTTTGCTCGAGATTTTGTGTATACGTTTTTTTGCCAAAATATCAGCAAGTTCCGATTTTCCCGAAGTCTGGTTTTATCAGCTCTGTTTTTTTATTTAGTGTCAAATTCTATTAGCCAAGGAACGGCCTTTAATTTAATAGCCAGCTTATCTAAAAAGCAGATAATCTTCTCGATATTTTTGATCAAGTATTCTCTGGTTTGTTCGTGTGATAGGGTTTCATGGTCAGCTTTGAATTCGACTAGTGTTTGTTTTAGGGCTGTTAAGTTTATTTTTTCTTGTTGGTGTTGGTTGAGTTTGAATTGTTGTTTGTAGAGCAGGGCTTTTGTTTGCTTCTCTTCTAGCTCCATTTCTTCGATTCTTGTGTTTATCTTTTCTCGTTCTGAGGCTTTGAAGTTGCCTAGGATTAGCGAGTCTAGGTAGCGATCTTTTTTGCTTTTTGTGGTTTGGATTTTGGTTTCTAGGCTGGTTATTTCTGTTTGGTTTTTTTGGATTTGTTGGTCTTGGGATTGGTTGTGTTTTAGGACGGAATTCTCTATTTTGGTGAAGTGGGCTTGGCTGGATAGTGATAGTAATAGCTCTATGATCTTTGTTTCAATTTCTTGGAATGGTATGTATTTTCTTTTGCACTTTTTTTTGGTTTTGGTGTTTGTGCATTGATAGTAATAGTATTTAACTTTTTGTTTGTTGATGCCGTAGGTTGGGGTCATTATTGATTCGCAATAGCCACAAAATAGGAGTCTTTGTAGTAGTGCGTTTGTTTTGCTATTTGACCTTATATGGTTTCGTTCTTTAAAGATTCTTTGTACTTCTTCAAAGCGTTTTTCTGAGATTATTGGTTGATGGATTCCTTGATATAGCTTTTCTTTCCAAAAGGTCATGCCTTTGTAGATAGGGTTTTGGAGGATTCTTTGTACTTGGAATTTGCCCCAGGGTTTTCCTGTTCGGTACCTTGAGCCTGTTCCGTTTAGGATTTTTGCGGTTTGGGTGGTGGATTTGGTGGTTAGGAATTGGTCAAATATTAGCTCTACTATTTGCTTTTCTTTGGGGTATGGGATCAGCTCTTTATTGGCGTTGGTGTAGCCGTAGTTTGGGATTCCACCATTGAATAGTCCTTGGCTGGCACGGTAGGCCATTATGTCCGTTACTCGCTCTGAAGTTTGCTCTCGTTCTAGCTGTGCGAAGACCATTACTAGCCGTACTAAGGCTTTTCCTATGGCTGTTGTTGTATCAAAATTTTCTTTTATGGCTATGAACTCAACCTTTTTTTCATTTAGTTTTAGTAGTAGTTGCTCGAAATCTAGGATCGAGCGAGATAGTCTGTCTAGCTTTTTTATTACTATGGCGTTGATCTCGCTGTTTTCTATGTCTTTTAGCATCTTTTGGTATTCTGGCCTGTTGGTGGTGCCTGCTGATTTGCCTCGTTCGATGTAAATGTTGTGGATCTGGAAACCTCGGTATTCGCAGAACTTTTTTAGCTCGGCTTCTTGCTCTTCTAGTGAATCGCCTTCTTTTGCTTGTTTGTCTGTTGAAACCCTTATGTATAAGCTTACTTTAAATTTATTATTCATTGTTTAGTCCTTTATTTGCTAATATTTGCACCGCGCGCCTCCCGGCCAGGCGCGCTTGTATTAGTTTTCTCAATAATTCATGTTCAATTGTTCTAGCAGTCGATAAGCTAGAGCCTCTACGGAAAACCATGAAAGAGCTATTTTAAAATCTGCTTCGTCTTCCATTTCGCTTTTAAAACTGTCTATAAACTGGCCTAAACTTTGGCCTGTGCTTTGGGTGTATTCATAAACCATAGCCCAGATTTGGGGTTCGTATTTTTTGTAAAAACAGATGATATCTGTGCTATATAGCAGCTCATTAACACAGCCAGAAACGCAGCCGTGAGTTGCTATGTCTTTTAGGTGTGAACTAATGTCATAGCCAACAAGTTTGCATAAATAGCGGATGAGCCAAGCTTCTAAAGAAGTTTTGCGGGCTTGTTTGTTGTCGAATTGTTGTTCTAAATACATTTTTAATTTACGTTTTGATATCATTTTATTGTTCTCCTAAAAAAAGTGTTTATTAACTATTTGAGATAAACAGCTTTGAAACTGTTGTCCCAACACCCCCCACAACGAAGTGCGACCCATTTAACATTGGTGAAGCGTGGTAGCTCACAATCAACAGGAAACACGACTAATGGCAGGTGCGCTTTTACTGCTTTGGTTATGGTGAAAATGGAACCTTTTGAGCTGGCGTTGATAAATGCGACTAGCCCATAACAAGCTTGAACTAGTTTTTCATTGCGTTTTAAAAGTGCTATACGAACCATTGATGGTGGCTCTTTGCCTTGTGCCCAACCCCAAAACAGGGATGCGCCTTTTTGTTTTGCCGCTCGGATATATGGCCGTACTTTTACTGGGAACCCAGCATAGTTTTGCCATGCTGAAAATATTGAACATTTGCTAGCGTTGCCAGAGTTGATAACACGCTCTAAACAAAACTGGTCTGTGCCAAGCGCACCGCCTGACGCTATGTAGAAATCTCTTCCCAAAAGATCGTCTACTACATCCCCAACCCGACCTGCCCAACTAAAAGGCAAAGATCGTGCACCAATCACGCCTATATTGCGGATGGCTGTTTCTGGTGGTGACACCCCTTTTTGATATGTTTTTTTGACTTGTGTTTTCTGCATCTTTAATGCCCCTTTCTGGTGTTGAATTTAAAAAATTTGTGACCAGAAAAGCAGTTGAAAATCAAGGGGTGGTTTTTTATGTTTAAGTGGCGATCTTGCTGGAAAATAATTGGGGGTTAATTAAAGAATCAATGCTAAATTTAAAGGGAATTTATTAGTGATTGTTTTGGCGTAGTTCATGAATATGTAAAAATAAGTTAAAATATTAATAGATTATTAATAGGGGAAAAGGATAATAACATGTCTAAGAACCAAGATGTTACGAATTTAAAACCCACCTTATATGCTGAAGATGTGGCCTTTGCTGTAACTCCTAAAGAAAAACAAGTAATTAGTGCAGAAAACGTAGCTTTTAAAATAGGTAAAGACAATAAGCTGCCGAAGCATAAAGGGGCGGATGATTATAGTGATGAGGCAGTATCCGAAAGAATTGTGTGGCTTGAGAAGACAAAGAATATAAGTCTTCAACATATATCAGCTAACTCAGAGAAAATAACAAACTTCCAAGGAAATATAGAGACACCTATTGGCGTAGCACAGATACCTCTTGGTATAGCGGGGCCAATAAAAGTAAAAGGGGAGTTTGCTAAAGGCGAATATTATGTGCCGATGGCTACAACGGAGGGGGTTCTTTTAACTTCGTTTAGAGTTGGCATGAAAGTCCTAAATAATGCAGGCGGGGTGGATGTGAAAGTAACGCAAAACGTTATGCATATTACGTCTCTTTTTATTATTAATAGTATTAATGAATGTCAAAAATTAATGGATTTTATAAATAATGAATTTGAAAAGATAAAAGAAGCAGCTGAGATGAAAACGAAATTCGGAAAACTTAAAAGTGCTGAAACAATGTTTTGCAGTAATGGAGTGCTAATAAAGTTTATCTATGACACTAAAGATGCAATGGGAATGAATATGATTAATATTGCTACAAAAATGGCATGTGAGTATATTTCAAAAGAAACAAACCTAAAAAAATACTATGTCCGATCTAATTATTCGTCAGATAAAAAATTTTCATACACTAATAACTCAAAAGGGTATGGAAAAGAAGTTTTTGCAAAGATTACACTTTCAAAAGAGGATCTTCGGTTGTTGCGTATTTCGCCAAAAGAACTATTTGATTTCTATACATATTCTTTGGGTTCTGCGATAAGAGGAGGAATGATAGGTTTCAATGGACAGGTTGTAAATGGAATAACAGCAATATTTATCGCATGCGGACAAGATGTAGCTCAAATTCTTCACTCAGCATCAAGTGTGAGCGGAGTATCATTAAATGATGATGGCACTGTTTCTATTAGTATTTATGTGCCTAATTTATTAGTCGGAACTGTAGGGGGCGGAACCTCTCTTGGCACCCAGAAAGAATGTTTGAAAATCATGCAATGTTACGGATCGGGAAATGTGAATAAATTTGCAGAAATAATAGTTGCAACTATACTTGCTGGAGAATTATCAATATCTGCTTCTCTTGCTAATGGAAGTTTTTTTCAGGCACATGAAATGATGGGTAGAAACAGGCCCAAAGAATAGGAGATAGTTTGAGTTTTCTTTCAATGGGATTATTATTTAACTCAATAACAAGCTTTATCTTATGTTTTTTTGTTTTTTTTAAAAACAAAAATAATAAGTTAAGCATATCATGGGCATTAACTTGTTTTTTTGTTGGCTTATGGGCTATCGGGTTGTTTTTTGTGACATACACTAGCAACCACGAACATGCTTTGTTTTGGGTTAAAGTCCACTATGCAGGCGCATTTTTTATTCCTTCATGCTTTATGTTTTTTATTCTTAATTTTTTAAAACAAGAAGAACAAAATAAGAAACTTATTTTCGTTGTTTTTTTTATGAGCAGTGTTTTCTTTTTGGCTAATTTTTTTAATTTGATTTCAAAGGGAGTATCAATTAAGTACCCAGGCAATTTCTATACTGATCCAGGCATCTTTTTTTCTGTTTTTATTTTAGAGTACTTTTTAGTTGCGTTAATAGCTCATTTTTTTGCTATACGGAGCTATAAAAATCTAGATAGAAATAAAAAAAAACAACTGGGATTTATATTGATAGGATCAATAATAGGGTTTCTTGGAGGCGGAACAACTGTGCTTCCTGTTTATGGGATTAAGGTATATCCGTTTGGTGCATCTTTAGTTTTTTTATATACAGTGTTTGTCACATACTCAATTACGAAACATGAGTTAATGGATATTAAAATATTCATATCTAAAGGCATTGCTTATGTTCTAACTATAGGAACGGCATTTGTAGGATGGGTTTTTATTTGTTTTAGTAGCAATAATATAAAAATTATTGCTTGGGGAAACTTAGCCTTACTAATTTTCTTTATTTTCTTTGCTGAAAAAATAAGAAATATTATTCAAAGTATACCAGATGCCTTGCTATTTAAACCGCGCTATAACTATGAAGAAATTAAACAAATTTTCTCAAATGACTTCGAAAAAACAACCAATCTTCAGGAGCTATTTAATACATTGGAATGCTTATTTGGATTTTCTATACAAGTATGGCCTGTTTCTTTTTATATTCCAAATAACTTTGAGGAACAAAGTGTTCCACTCAAAGAGTATATTAAATGGTCATTACAAAGCAAAGCAGAATGCAGTGAAAAAACAATAGAGATAGACTCTGTACTTATAAGAAAGATTTTAGATGAAAAGGATGTGGTTTTTTATAATGATTCAGATAAAGAGACAAAAAAAGCTTTGGATGATCTCGATTCTGACTGCGTTATACCTTCCGTTTATAATGGACAAGTCACCTGTTTGGTTGTGATTTCAAAAGATAAAAAACGGCCTATCAATGATTCAAATATCAAGAGTAATATGCCAGTCTTTGTTTCTTATACTCCTATGGATAAAGTTTTATTTAATCTTATATCAAAACAAATGGTGATAGTGTTAAATCGTTTAAGACCGTACGAAAAACTTCAGGCCGACTATAAAAAATCATTGAAAATAGCAGAGCAAGCCACTATGCACAGAGCATTTGCTGAATTTACCAAAAAAATTCATCATGAAATAAAAAACCCCCTCCACAGCTTGGCTTTAAATACAGGGCATATGAAATCATTTACAAATGAAATTAATTTGAAAGAGATGGCTGATACAATTCACGAAAATAAAAAAGACGAGTTTTTAGAGTACATAGAAGATCTTAACGATTATATGAGAGATGCAGAAAGCAGTGTTAAGCATATAAATAAAATAACGGATACAATGTCTAAATATGCCTATATAAAAGACGATAATAAGTTTATTTTAAAAGGTGAACATACAAAAACTGTTATGAATATTAATCAATCTATTGATGATACTATCCGTCTTTCTAAGGCAGTAGCCAAAGAAAAGAAAATAGCTTTCGATATTAATTTAGACCCAAATATACCAAATGTATTAAGCAGTAAAGAACTTTTGAATCAGATCTTTTTAAATATTTTCCTTAATGCAATACAAGCGATGGACAAGGGTGGGAAGTTAACGATTAAAACTAGTAAAAGTAAATTTTTAGATAAAAACCAAAAAGAAGTTGAGGGTATCCGCGTGGATGTGACTGATAATGGGGAGGGAATGACCAATGATGAGCTAGAACGAATCTATGAGCCGTTATATACCACAAAACATGATGGAACAGGGCTAGGTTTGTCAGTTGTATTTAACTCAGTGGATGAGCATGGTGGCATAATTGATGCTACCTCCCAAAAAGGGATTGGCACAACTTTTTCTATTTATTTTCCAGAGCAAAAAGAATTTAGTTAATTATAAATCTCTATTAGGAGCAACATTAGTTCCTAACCAGGCCAGCATTTCCCCTATTTTTATATCACTTGGCAAAGAATCATCATCAGGCATTGCACCTTCAAGGGCTGGGAAGAAGTAATATAATTGATGATAAGTTACTTCTTTTTTTTCTTCTAGACTTTTAAAGTAATATTTCTCAAAACACTCAACTCTTGCTTTACAAGGAAACGGATTTTCTTCTGTTGGCTTTTGGTTTAACTCCACTAATATTTTTTTCCATTTCTTGGCTTTTAGGGCTTTTGTTATTGCAAAGTCTAATGTGTGATAATGAAAAGGTTTGTTTAAGTAACCACATGCGCCTTGTCTAAGCAATTTAGATGCAATCTCGGTAATTTTAAACGCAGTAACAACTAATATTTCAGCTTTTGGCTGAAAAGCTTGAAGCTCTGGGAAGATTTCGTCCCCATTTTTATCAGGCATCATAATATCAAGTAGAATTATATCTACTTCCTCAAGCTCACTTGCTAGTTTTAAGCCTTCTGCTGCACAGTTAGCATAATATGAATCACTTTTACGTTTAAATATTTTTTTGTAGCTTTCTAAGATTTTCTCATCATCTTCTATTACTAATATAACGGGTTTTCTGCTTGTGTTTTCAGATGCAAACACCTTTTTTAGATCATTAGATAGCCCTGGATAGACTTCATTATTTACATTTTCTGTATATATCAACTCGAAAAGCTCGACAGTATCAACATCTACGCCTTCAAGAGACTTTTGTAAGATATACTCTCTTATTGCATCTAGCCTATATTTTTCTGGGTGTTCTTTTAGGAGCTGTCGCCCAGACATCTTTTCAATTTCTTGTATTAATCCATATTCCTCTATGGCTTTTTCTATTGTTACCGAGAAACCTGATGCATCGAAATTTTCAAGATTAAAATAGTGGTAAGCACCAGCCTTCATAGCCCCAACACACGCATCTATTTCATCATTAATGGTATAAGTAATAGTTTTTATTTTACTATTTAGTGCTCTGATCTTTTCGACTAGCTTTATTCCATAAATATCTGTAACTTCAAGGTGCAAAAGACATACTTTAATACTGTTTTTTGAATCCTCTAAAATACTTAACGCATTACTTCCTTCATCGGTCGTGATAATTTCATATTTATTTTCTAGAATACCTCTAAATTTATTCGCTTGCTCTAGGTTATATTCAATAATAAGTATTTTTTCTTTTGACATAGTTTATTTCCTTTCGAAATTACATCTTCTTTATTGCTAATACCACCTTTCCAAATATTTCAAACTTTTTACCGTTATCCTTATTGAAATCAAAAAAATCAAGAGCTGTAGCTGGCGGGGCTGGTAAGAACTGAACGTTAAAAGTTTCTTCAGTTTGAAAAAGAGAGTATCTTTTAATAGATACCTCATTATGTACTTCAACTAATACCCAGTCACCATTTTGAAGCATTTCGAATACAGGGTCGATTATTAGCATGTCACCAATTCGAAAAGGGTTTTCGTTTGTAGAAAAAGACTCTTTAAAAAGAACAGCATAACAGTTATCGGATATTGTTATATCGCTTATAACAAAATTACTTTCAGGAATAATATCTAGAAATGGAGGGGCTATTCTTTTTTTTGGATAATTAAATATGGGGATATTTTTAATAGTATCTTCTTCATTAGATTTTGAATTGAATACCAAAGATGGTTTTCCTACAGCAGAAAAGAAAGGCTCATTATTTTTCGATTGCTTTACTTTACTTTCAACCGCAGCCCTCAAAAAATCACCTCTTTCTTTTTCTGTGAGTTTGAAAATGTTTGATAAGTGCATACACATATCAAAAGAAGGCGATCTAAGCCCTCCTTCATACGATGCTATATATTCCCTGTTAGATTTAATTTTTATAGCAAGTTGTTCTTGGCTAATACCAAGTCGGTTTTTTCTATAATTAGCTACTAATGTGCCAAACCTCTTATGATCTGCGCTTTTCATATTTTATATATAGTGTACAAGCAATGATAACACAAAGCAATTAACGCAATAAAACAATTGACAATGTATGCAATAAGAGCATACAATCGATTTATCTATTTATTGCCGTCAGGTTTCGTTGGTGTGATTAAGATTTTTATTGTATACAAAATAAGAGTACATAGGGGGTTAGGATGAAAAAAATATTAATAATAGATGATGAGGAATTAATTTTAACTTCATTAAAAATGATACTGATGTTTCTAGATGAAGACTATGAGTTCTTATTATCCAGAAATGGGAAAGAGGGCCTAGATAGATTTAAAATCGAAGACAATATAAAGCTTGTTCTTCTTGACTACAACATGCCTGAGATGAATGGACTTCAAGTGACACAAGAGATGAGAGCAATTTCAAAAGAAGTGAAAATAATAATGATGTCTGGAAACCATGATATTAAGAACAAGGCATTATCTTTTGGGGTAAATAGGTTTATAGAAAAGCCAATGGAACTTGATATTAAAGAATTGGTATTAGAAGAACTTAAAGAAAATAATGGTGGGGAAAATGAAGAGAAATAATAAAAAAAGAAAAAATAGTCTTAATAAGACACCTGCAAAGCTCATAAAGAGATCTGCTAGCTTTGAAGACCTGCTGTCAGTTTTAGATAATATTTTTTTCGAAACTCAGGTTGTTTTTATTATGGATTTTGGTGATATTAAAATCGAGTATAAAGCTTTTAAGAATTAGAGAGGAAAATATTAATGATAGAAAAAGGTGATGTACTAGTTATTGCTAAAAGTATGAATACATCATTAGCGCTACAGCTAATATTAATTAAAAAACTTAGCATAGATTATGCCCAGACAATTGAGGAGGGGTTAGAAAAACTTAAAAAAAACAAATCTTTTAGACTTGTTATTCTAGAACAAAACAGAAAAGAGGATGAGCTTTATTTTTTAAGTAAATTAGAAATAGGCTTTCCAGATATGCCAGTAATATTATCAGTTACAAAAAAAGAATCTTCAAAGTTGCTAGCAAATCACCCAATAATAAAAGATGTCATAGATGGGCCAATACTAGATGAAGCTATGTTAAAAAGAAAGGTTTATGGGGTTTTGGGAATAAACGGATAATTTATTTTTTACTTGCCATAATTTTCATCATTTCAGAAATGGCATCTAGGTTATTTTCATCAATCTTTGAAATAAGAGGGGTTATTTTTTCTATAAAGCTTTTGGTCTTTTTATCTTTAAAAAATGGCAAATCAGAAAAAGCTTTCATATTTAGAGATTCTAGCAGCCGAGATAATACTTTTGCTGAAGGAACTCTGCGACCATTTTCGATTGAGGAAAGGTATTTTGCAGTAATATCGACTTTTTGAGCTAACTCTTTAATAGAAAACTCTTTAGCTAATCTTTTTTGCTTTAAAATGTAACTGAAATCGTAAGTCATGAGCTTAATTATATTTTTTCTCGCCCATTTTAAACACTTTCTATTAGTGGTATATTATAATATAATACCACTAATTGATACCCTACATATAAGGACATGCTATGCAAAGAAAAAGAATTCTACTAGTTGATGATGATAAGAACATCCACAAAGCCATAAAGGCAAACCTAGAAAACACTAAATACATAATCGACTCTGCCTACAATGGGGAAATGGCACTTGAAATGATACAGGATAACAAATATACCGTGTTGGTTACTGACATAATGATGCCCCAAATGAATGGACTAGAGCTTTTAGATAAGCTTTCTACCAAAAAACAAACTATTCCTACAATAGTTATTACGGGAACATATTTCTTGGCAACAGATTTCAATCTTAGCTATTTAGGTGTAAAAAAAATAATAACTAAGCCTTTTGATTTCGATGAGATTAAAGAATCTATTGATATGATTTTCCACAAATAAAAGGTGGAACTGTTGCAAAACACTTGTTTTTCTAAGTATGTATACCCAAACCAAAATGAAAATAGGATTCAAATTTTAAAGTGACGTGTATATTTATTAATACATTTTTAATAGGGTTAAAATCAGTAACAGCTATTTATAGTTTCGAAATTTTCTCTAGGAGGAAACCTTCTACTTCTTTTTGGACTGTTTTTATAAAGGATAGTTTTTTGTCTAAAGGGTCTACTAGTACTGTTAAGCTTTTTAGCCAATTGCCGATTAGGACGTCTGTTAGTAGTTGGTCGCCTATAAAGACGCATTTATTGCTGTCTATGAAGCGGTCATTGAGGAATTCTTTGGCGCTGTAGATAAAGGGCTTTATGGCGAAATATAGGCCCTCTACTTTAAGTTGATCGAACACTCTTTTGATGCGGGATTTGCTGCTATTGTTGGACACTAGAAAGACCCTAAAGCCTGTGCTTTGGGCTTTGGCGACCCAATTTTGGGCGTGGAGGGTTAGGTACCTCTCACTTGTTTTTAGGATTGTGTTATCTACATCTAATATGAGGACACGATAGCCTTTGTTGTATATTGAGGACAAAGAGATATCTTGAACTGACTCACATTGGAGGTTGGGGGTGAGAAGGGTTTTTATTATTTTTTTGTAGTCTTTTAGGGCTGTTATATTTTTCATGTTTTATAATTAAAAATATATCATTAATAGATAATTAGTACCAATTAATGAGAGATAAGTTCTTATAAAATTAGTTTGTATCTTGTCATAGAGCCTTTTCCTATTTTTTTTATGAGATTATTAGCGCATAATTAGTTAAGAGAATAGATTATTGTTCGTCTTGGTATAATAGTTGACGAAATATGGTTAGATACTGTTTTATTATTTTGGCCTCCTTTTCTGTTTCTATCTTCAGTTATATGAAATTATATCTGGAATTTAATTTTTCAAGCTAGGCTCTACCTAGCTTTTTTTAAATACCGATCACGAGTGACTGGTATGTCAAAATATTTTAGTAGGATTTTTATTTATTATTATTAAACTAGTTAGGAGATAAAATGTTTAAATTAATAGCTCTACCATATCAAATGGTTATGCCGATAATGGATGTGCAAGAAGCCTTAAGTCAGGTTGTTACGTTTATTTTTACTGATATTCATGGTGAACAGGCTAAGCTAGAAAATATAATGAAATTCACAGGTTTTTTGGACAAGCCTGAAGCTACGGCTTGGTTTTTGGGCGATTATGTAGATAAAGGGCCAGATTCTTCAAGAACTTTAAAGTATATAAAAGCTCTAAAGCGCCGGTGTGGCTCTAGAGTTAATATTTTAGGTGGTAATCATGAAGTTAATTTTATGAGAAGAATATATGATTTGGCCTGGTCTGTTAGTGTGACTAGGACAGAGTCTGGCGATATAGAAGATATGAACCGAGTAGACTGGTTAGACGGGGCAGATCATGCAGAAAGTGTTAGCAGAAGGATCACACATGAGTTTGTTCGTGGAAGAATGCTTGCTTCTGGGTATGACATGGCAAATAAGATTTTTTTAATGCATGCAGGACTCGATTTGGATATAGTGCCTTATATAGCTAAAACAGAACCAAGCGTTTTATCAGATGGGCTAATTAATTTTAGTGCGTTAAGCAGGTATTTTAATGAAACTATCCAAGAAGCAGCTAGACAAGAGGAAGCTATCAGTACTTTGCAAAATGAAATAGCTACACCAGACAGTAATGAGGCTTTGCTAGTTCAACTTGAAGAAAAGATAGCTAGGTTAGAGGAGTTTTATGAAAACCAACCTTTATTTTGGTTTAAGAAAGAAATAGATGGAAAAACTATTTGCGGACCATTTTGGAAAAATGCAGCAGCGTTGTTTGATCAGTATAGTGATAGGCAAGAAGAAAAAAATGCGTTATTTGGAGATGTTAGAAGCGTAGTTGGCCATTCTGTAGTTCCGTATTTTGATAAATGGAAGGGCTGGGATGTTGAAGGTATCATTTCAACGCCAGATGGTTCATTTGTAGTAATGGATGGCGGTATGGCAGACTGCTTTTCAGGAAATATGGTGTTTATGGGTATTACAAGAACAGGTGATTTAATAGGCTTTGTTAAAGCAACAGATGATTTTTCAGTTGATGATTGGTATTGCGCTAGGATTGAAAGAAAGCCTAAAGGAAGCTAAACAAAATACCAGCAAAATTTCTAGCAGCTAATTGAGTAGGTTCTTAGAAAATTAGTTTATACCCAAACCAAAATAGAAACTAGAACACAAATTTCATTATTTATTCTTATTTAAAAAATCAGAAACAAAACCTTCTGCTTCCAAGCTCTTTATTACACCGCGTAAAAAATAGTTATTAACAAAATTTATCGTATAAATCCGGCCGCCTTGTTTAATAGGCTGAATAATATTTTTTTCTTTTAATTTATGCATAACTCGTGATTTTTGAACTGAGTTTGTAATTTCAAAATTAGCTAATTCTTCTGACTTAATAACCATTTCTTTTTTTGAAATGAGGTATTTTAAAATTCGAAACTCTTTTTCTGTAATGTTTTCTCGCTCCAAAGCAAAAGAGATAGCTGGCATTAATATCTTTTCCCTGACATAGCTAGTGCTAAGAAGACTATCAATTTTTTCTATTTCATTTTTCAAGCCTAATAAAAAATATTCAGCCCAATACAAAACATCTTTTTCATCAAGTGAGTCCGCCTTTGATAAATTATCATAATATTTATTTCTGTCAGTATAAAATACTGATGAAGGATTTATTATCCTGGCATTTTTAACCTGAAATCCTAATTTAATTAAAAAGGCATAGTTTAATAGCCTACCCATTCGTCCGTTCCCATTATCAAAAGGGTGAATATATGCAAAGCGATGATGTGCTAAGGACACCATCAGAAGCTGATATTGCTCAGTATATTCAGTATTTACAAACTGCAAAAAAGCATCGAAATAGTCTGGCAAAACTGTAAAATCTGGTGGGATATGATTCGATTTTTTTATTTTTACATTCCGAGTCCTTAATTCGCCTGGATTACCAGAGCCTTCTCCACTTGGTGGTGGATTAAGGTCTCTTGTAATAATTTTATGCAATTCTGAAATATAAGCTCGTGTAATTTTGGTTTGATCATCTGTATTTTCTTCAATAAATTCAATAGCATTTTCCAGATTTTCAATTTCTTTTTGGCTTTCATCTTTTTTAGAACCTTGCTCAATTATTTTTTCTACAAACTCCGCAAGGGTAGTATTATTGCCTTCAATTCTTGCTGACCCCAATGTTTCTAATATATGAAATATATTTTTTAATTGAAAAAAGATATAAGGTGGAACTTCACCAAAAAGTTTTTTTGACCTTAGTTTTTCAAGATTCAAAATCACATTGGCAAGAGTGCTGCCCCAATCTGGATTTGGGATATTTATTTGCATTTCATTGTTCATGTTACTTTCCTTATAGGATATAATTACTTATCAATATTATACATAATCAAGCCTATTTACGCACCAATTAATTATTCTATGAAATAGCTTACTTATCATTAGTGTATCGCATTACTTATCATCTCAAGCAAAGTCCATTTTCCTTTCCAATACATTTTAAAAAAAACCCATGAAAGCTAAACACCCAAAAAAACAAAAAAAACTTCTTAATTTTTTTCCATATTGCACAAATGGACGTAGCGATAGTACGTCAGTACAGAGCAAGGTTATTTTGAAAGTTAATGATAACTAAAAATAAAGAAAACTTCTTAATTTTTTCCAGATTGTGCAAATGGACGTAGCGATAGTACGTTAGTACAGCGCGAAGTTCATTTGTGCAATATGGGAAAAATTAAGAGGTTTTTGGTGCGGGAGAAGGGACTTGAACCCCCACGTCTTGCGACACTAGATCCTAAGTCTAGCGTGTCTACCAATTTCACCACTCCCGCACGGAAATTGATGAAGCTAAATAATAATATGATTTTTGGCATTATTCAAGGACTTGAAAGGGATATAAATAATAACAGGCCTAAGCAGCCTGTTATTATTTAAAAAATTATTTTACATAGCTAGCTTTTAATCTAAGCTTCTTAACCTTCTTCTTCATCAGACTCCTCATCAAATTCTTCTTCAGAGGCATCATCTCGTAGTAAGTTTTCGATTTGACCCAACCTAGCACGTTCTGCCACACTTAAATCTTCGGCATCATTAAAAGCTACTAGCTCAGCTTCAAAATCTGTTATTTGTTCTTCAGTCAGACCACCAGCAAGGTCAACATCACCAGCAATTGCGTTTATTCGATCATATAGATCTTGAATTCCAGGTCTAATGACTGGAGGGACGTCTGCTAGATGCCCTGCTGCTGCCCCAAGCAAAGGAACTGCTCCATCTTCATCAAGCAGTTCAAACCCTACATCTTCAAGCTCTACTTCTCGTCCATGTATTTTGGCACCCAAAGCTGTAGCCAATGGAGCTGCAACAACTATCCAAGTATCTGGGTTTTTTAATGCATCAACAAAAGGCCCTCCAAGAAATCCACAAGCATCAAACTTAGCCCTAATAGCTACACCATCTAAAACGAGATCTGCTCTTGCTGCATTTATTATTTCTGTGGCTACTATTGTTAAAGCTTGGATAAAGATCGGCCGGGTTGCAGCAAAGTCTTGGCCATCTTGCCCATGTGCTGCCATTCCTTGATATGCTCTAACAACTTGCGCTTCGAAATCCGTCCAACTTGCGCCTAGACCAGCTAATTCATCAGCTGTTATTCCTGGGTCTACTAGTGGCGGTTTTAGGGTTTGGGTGAAGAGCATTTCTGCTCCGGCTTCAACGTCTTCTGCCTCTTCTACAATCCTGCCAGCAATAGCTGTGAGTGTTAGTGGTATTTGTCTTTCTGCATATAACTTAATCGCTAAGTCTATCCCAGTAAATGGTATTAATTCATTAGGTGTAGGGTCTAAACCTAACGCAACTATATCCTCATCAGATAAAAGATTGGCTACATCAATGGCTTCAATATCTCCCACTCTACCAATTTCTACTAACATCTTATGAAAAGCTTTTTGAAGAACAGCTCTGGCTTTAAATTGATCAATTGGTGATAAAAAAAGTTGTCTACAAGCACTTGCCATTGCTTTAACTGCTGGGGTATTAGCTAGAATCGTAGCTGGGAGTTGAAGTGTGGTTGCTAGCGCATCACTAATTTTATTAGCTAAATCTGTCTCTTGATCAGCGGGCAGTGCTTCAGTACTTTCCAGCGTAAACATCGAGTCTGCTGCTTTTGTTATAGCTGCTGCACCCATTGCTGGGCTTGCTACAAGTTGGTTTATATTAGCCATAGATAGTAATTGGTTAAATGCATCATAAGCTGCAACTCGTTGATCAGATGCATCTTCTGGTAATGGAGGAAATGGAGCTAATTGGTCTCGTTCTTGGTCAACAGCTTTAGAATGATATGAAGAATTCGCCATTGCGGTCATTGCTCTTTGAAGTGCTCTGAATAAATCTGGGCGAACCTCTTCTCCAGCATGTCTAACTGCAGTTGCTGCTGTATTTATAAGAGCACTATAATCTTCTATTTCTGGAAGAGGAATACTGTGACCTGTTGCAAGTTGTAAAGCTTTTTGGAGTTGTGGTCTTATAACTCTGCTTTCAAATACAGGGTCTATTTCTCCATCAATAGGTATTGCAACTACATCTTTAGCCAGCATAGCAAAGCTAATTGCTGAGGCCAGACTACGCAAAAGTGCGGGGTTAATAAGTTTTCGTAAACTATCAGCTAATATAGGGTCTGCAACAGCAGCCAGCTTTCCCTCTAAGTTTAACACTAATGTAGATACGTCAAAAGAACCTGTGCGTACGGCTGATATTACATTTGATAAAATAGCTGATAGAGCAACTGCTAGCTGTTGTTTTTTTGGTATATCATCTGCCGTTAATATAGCTGCGTCTATTGCTAATTTGTAAGCTGCTATTACACCTCTATCAGCAGCCACATCTGCTGGGTCAACATCAAAAGCTGCTGTCTCTAGTGCATTTGCCGGTAAGCCTATTAGCCCTTCAAGCGACCTTGTAAAAGCGGGCAGTTCTGCCGCAGCGACAGGGTTATCATCCGCATCTAGCCCTACTAACTGCCTTGATAAGGATTCAACTTTTGAATTATGTGAAAGAACTAACTGTATATTTTTAGTAAATTCACTTAAAAGTTCTGCATTGTGGGGTTCTGTGAATAGCCTCGTTAGGGGTGCTGGCAAACCAACAGTGACTCTTTGAAGAGCTGTAATATCTGGATGACTCTGTAATTTAGCTGCTATTAACACTTCTACAAAAATGGATTTTATTAATGCTTTAACTTGGACTTGATTTGGATGGCCGTCTACTGGTGTTGCGGCATTTGCAAATCTAATCATAAATTCTAACATTGCAGGGTTTGCTTTTATCATTTCCTTTTGGGATTCATCAACAGGTGCCAAAAACTGATCAGCAAAACTATCAAGTAGAGCTTTCGCTCTTTCGCGTGTTTGCATTGGATCAAGACCTAGCTCTGTTGTATATCCAGCAATACCTTCTGCAAAAGTGCCTACAAAAGTTTGAACATCTAAAATATGGCTTACTCTCGCACCAAAATCACCAACAGCATCAAAATCAACAGCAGCATCGGGATCTCCACCATTAACTGCTTGAGCGTCTAATTGTGCATACTCATCATCATGCCTTAAGAAACCTAACACCTCACCAATAACAGTTCCTGGGGCTGCTGCAGCTGCGCTTATTGGTGGGCCTGGGTTAACACCCATAAAACCACTTACCACTGGATCAAAACCGGCTGCGCCAACAATACCAACTATGCTAGTTATTCTAGGATCTGCCATCAATAAAGCGCCTCTATCAGCAGTTGGATCTGCTAAGGCACTTGCATTACTTAATATAAAGGCTAACGCACGCTTTAGTACTGCATGGGCTGCTCGTTGTTGACGGGCAGAAGCGCCTGCTGCGGTTATGATATGGCTAATTCGTTGGGTTAGTTTGGCTACCATAAATGTGAGATTATCTAGGTTTAGCGCTGTTTCTGGTAATAAGCCATGGCCTCCATTGTGTGCAAGAGCTGTGCGAATTGAATCTCTAAGTCCTGAAAAGGCCATTGGTATAAGGTCGTGTGGGGCATTGGTAACTATAGCTACAACAGGCCTTGTAAGATCAAGACCTGCTATTGCAGCTAAGTGTGTTGATATGTAGGTACCTGGTGCATAGCAGGTGTATGGTCTTTGTAACAACGCGACAGGATCAACTGCTTCTGGAGCTATTACATTTGTGACTTCAGCTGCAACAAAATCATCAACTTCATCTGCTGCTGGAGGCGCTAGCATCTCTCGTAGCTCTGTGGTTAGGCGAGTGGCGGCTGACCAGGTTGCTGGGTTTGTTAGATGGGCTCTTAAGGCTACTGGCTCTGCTGCTAATACCCTGTCCCTGTTTAATATAGCTTGGATATTTGCACCTGTTAAAGTCTCTCCTATGCGTACTTTGCGCATTATTTCGGATAGTACTATGCCAAAAGCTGGTTTTAATAGCGCCTGCATTTGTGCTTGGTCACCGCCAATACGATATGCTTCTGTTAAAGCTTGTCTGAAGGTATCTATCATGGCGTTTAGGGCTGTGGATAGAGCAGCTTGAATTGCAGCATCATCTATACCTTCAATAATAAAAGGTGGTACTGCTGGCACTGCTGGATTTATTTGTATATTACGAGCTGGATCTGTAACTGGTGGTAAAAGTAATGGTGTATTTAGAGCTGCTATTAAAGAGTCTCTAATAGTGTCTCTATCTGGCACGGCAACAACTAGAGCAGCTGTGCAACTTGCTTCTACAAAAGTATGTGTAGCATCAAAAAACTTTCTTTCGCGGTGAAGACCTGTTGCTAAAGGTGCTATGGTTACTTGATCTTCAGCTAGTAAATTATCAGCTGTTATACCTAGCGCTGCTGTACTTCTAGCTATTTCTGCAAAAGCTATTTTTGCTGTTCTTTGTAGTTTTGCTAAACTACCTGCTTGCTGTACAGGAGCTTGCCCTGAAATTGTTATCAATTGTGTTGCTAGATGTTGAGCAAAATCTCTTAGACCTGGTGATTCTGCAAGGTTAATACCTTGAGATATACCAAAAGCCGCTTTTAGCTCTGTGGCTATTGCTTGGCAAATGGTGGCTGTGGTTGTTATTAGCTGATCTGCTCCCGCACCTGCAACATGGACTAGGCTTACAGCTTTATCTGCTGCTGTGGTTGCAACAGACATTTTATATATTTCTTGTTCAGCAACATCATCTGGTTTAACTAGCTGTGTTACGTTTGCTGGAGCTACCAAGGCCTCACAAGCAGCTTGCACACCATCAGCTAAATCAGCTGGGATATCAGCAAGCTCCAACCCTTCATCAACATCTTCAACGCCACTTGTAACTCTTAAAAACTCAGCAAAAGCTATTTGTGTTGCTTTGTGTAATGTTGTAACTGCATCTGCATTTGGTGACGATACCGCATCTGGTCTTGTAGCTCTTACTGCCGTTGCTGCTGTGTCTATTAACCCAGCATAAGCAGCTAGTCTAGCCTCTGCTATATCAAAAACAGTGTCTTCTCCAGCAAAACCACTGGCTAGCATTAGAGTTTGTTTTAGATGTCTGCTAACTGATCTATCTGCTGGTGGAGCTCCATCACCAACTACCTCATCAGAAATCAATGAATCCTGCACCATTACCCCAACACTAAGAGCTGTGGCTAATTTACGAAGAGCTGCTGGGCTGGCTAGTGCTTGTAATGCTGCTAATACGGCTGGCCGTGCTGCTGTGTCTGCGAATTGATCAGCTAAAGCTGTTTGGATGGCTACTGTATCTAGCTGGCCTGTGCGGGCTGCTAGTGTTACTTGGGTAAGTAGATAGCTTAATGTTTGTTCCATTGCTTGTCTGTAGTGTTCTCTGTCTGCTTCTGGAGTTACAGCCACAGCATCTCTGGCTGTTGTGATTAAACCAAAATAAGCTGTTACTGCACTACCTACTATATGATCATGCCTGGCAAGAGCCGCTGTTGGCAAACCAGTAACCGAGGCTAAGCTTGTTCTAAAGGTTGCTGGTGTTAATTGGCCAGCACCTGGGCCACCTGGAGGTGGTGGTGGGTAACCGCCATCTGGTGGTGGGCCTCCTTGCGCTGCCATTGCTCCTAATATTGCTGGAGCGTGGTGGATGGCGCGTAGAGCTGCTGTGAATTCTAATAATAGAGGTTGTAGATGATCCTCTGTTGCTAAACTTAATAGGCGATCTTTAACTGCTCTTTCTGGGTCGGCTGCGTCTACTGGGTCTCCCAAAATAGCTCGTAGTCTGGTTGCAACCACAGCAAAACCAACTTCACGCGCTGGGTCTATTGCTGCACATAGGTTGGCTTCTGTAAGAATTGCTCGTAGGCCTAGGGCTATTTCTCTTGAAATACCACCGGCGGGGACTTCTACAGCTCCCTCACCAGCTAAAGCTTGTAATAATAAATTCATGTAGTTAGTTATTGCTGGGTTGGCGTCGAAGAAGCCTCTTTCCAGGGTATGATGGTCTGCTGCTGTATCTGGGAATAGCTGGTCTCTAAGCTGACCCCTAAATTCTGCAAAATTTATAACTACAGGGTAAGTATCATCTACTTTAACAATCCCATCACCAAAAGCTTTTACTGGTTTGCGAGCAGAAAGGACTGGTCTTAAGGTGGTAACAAGTTCTGAGAAAGCTGTAGCTGAAAAACCATCTGCATCTGCATCGCAAATAAACTGTGTGCTAAATAATGTATTAATATTTGCTGCTGGGGTACCTGCTAATTTAGCTGCTATTTGTGTTAATACCTGATCACCCGCCAGTGCGTCTCTTAATGCGGTTTTTATTCTTGTGGCCTCTGCGGCATCATCACCTTCATTTAGGCGTGGTAGTGCTGCTAAGTCTTGCGCTGCTTGGGTTATTACGGCTAATGCTCTTCTGGCATAGGCTTGGATTTGGCTGCGGTTGGCTAGGCTGAGGTCGTCGTAGTCAAGTAGATCCTTTAGTTTTGCAAATAATGCTGTCATATTACCTGTATAGCTGACTGGAAGGGCTGGAAGGGCTTCTATACTTGTTTCAATGCCTAATACGCTTTGTCTAAGTATTTCTTCTGGGACAACACTATCAGCAGCTAATATTCCCTGTGCTTCTATAGGATATGTAGCTAATGTTTCTGACTTGAAAATTGCTTCTTGGGTTGCATCTACATGAGCATCAGTAACAGCTACAGTTTCTGCATCTACTGCGTAGCCAAGAGCTCTTATTGCATCAGTTGATCTTAAATGGCCTGTTAAGTTTGTTACAAGTTCTTGGAAACTTGGGAGCCAGTTAGTAATATCTTTTATTTCGTCAGGAACTGCTCCATCAATATCATTAAACACATTTTGTATAAAATCTTCTGGGATAATATCTAAACCTGCACGTGCGTATTGAATGGCTCTGGTTACTAGGGCAGAGACTATTCTTGAGAGGGCTGTTTTGTCTGTTGTGGTAGATGGTTCCTCTTCTCTAATTTCTGCAAAAGCGTTTTGGATTGCAGTTTTAAAATCTGCTGGGATGATTGCGGCTTCAACAACAGTACCATCTTGCAAACCTAGAGATTGGTTTATTACGTCTACTAAACCATTAATTTCTACATCTGTTGGTTGAGCTGGGTCTAACGGCTGTTTTAAGTCATGCTCTGTAATTCGTGTGCTAGCAAAATCAATAGATTTTTTTGCAATGACATAATCTTTTTTAAGTTCTTTAACTAGATCTAAACCATCACCAATAAAAAGTTTTCTTATTTCATCTAAAATCTCTTGTGGAAATCCTTGGTCTTGTAGACTTTGTAATTTAGTTGCAATATCAACAAAACTTGCAGCATTAATATCACCATCTGCCTGCATAATAGTTACTACCTGTGTGACAACTTCATTCAACACTATGTTAGCTACTGCTTGTTCGGCTAGTGATTTTGTGCCAATAAAAGTTCTAACAGCTACAACTGCTTCTGCAAAAGCTCTAAAGCCAACACCATGTTCTAGGTCAGCGTGGGTGTAGAAACCGTGTTTGTCTATTACTGGTTGTAGGCTTGTTGCTATTGCTTGGGCTGTTGTATGGGCTGGGCTGGCTAATGGTGCTAAGTCAGCAACATCCATAACTCCTGTTGCTATACGGCGGCTTAGCATAGGCTGGCTTGACCATAATGCTGTGTATAGTGGACGAAGACTTTCTTGATCTACAGCAACCTCTTGCCTTGCTGGATTAGCAAGACTAGCTGTTAGCCTTGATAAACTTGTATGGATTGCTGTGTTTAAGTCGGCAACTGCGGCAGGTCTATCACCATCAGCTGGTAAACCTGCTATCTGACCCAAAACATAAGCCCTGTACGCAGCTATATCAATTCCAATATCATCTGGCAAACCTGCTGATAGCCTGATAGTTCTAGCAAGATAATCATCTACCAAACCTTGGGAACCTGCTGCGCCACCATCAACCTCATACAAGGCAACAAGATCATGGCCTATGCGTGCTAGTCGGATTTCGGTAGCTATTTTTGTTAGGTTGGCTGGGTCTTTGGCTAGTTGTAGTATGGCTTCTTTTGCTGCAGTAACATTTGCGACTGTTTCATCAAGATTAGCAGCTGTAACAAGCCTTATTATTTCAGCATTTAGGGCTATCATATCTATTGTGTTACCTGTGCGAGCTGCACGGGTTATTTCTTCCATAATATGTTGGAGTACATTTTGCATTGCTGTTTGGGCTACTGTTTTTTGAGGCGCATCTACACTTGCAACTGCTTGGCGGGCTGGGTCTATTATAAGCCTTAGATCTTCAATTAAACTTGGAGCACCATTGCTTAATACTGCAAGAGCCCCAGGATCAAAACCAACTGCTGTTTCTAGGGTGGCTTGTAGGGCTAGGTTAAATTGAGCTCCGTCATCTGTCGCGGCAATACCTACTATTTGGTCACCTGGCAAACCAGCTGCGCTGGAAGCTATGTGGTTTATTGCTGGGCTTACTAAAGCTTTGATTGCGTTGAAGAAGCCGATAAATTCTGGGCTGGCAGCATCCGGCGCGTCTACTGTATCAAATAAAGGTTTTAAAGCTGTGCGAAGATCAGCATTATCATCACCTTCTGTTAGGCTGTTTATTATCCCTAAAAAAGCACCGGCATTAAGTGGATTGCCTTGTTGAATTTGCATAATCATCTCAACTAGTATGTTAGCTACTACTTTTTTGCATATAGCCATCTTAGCTGCACCATCTGGATCAGTCATTCTTTTTATAACATCAACCATTGTCTTAAAGTATCTTCTGATAGCTGGATTTTGCATTAGCATTTGGGCTTGTCTGTCACCCGCGTCACTTGCTGTCCAGCCAGTTATATTATGTGCATTTAAGGCATCACGTAATAATTCTAGAAGGGTTGTTGTGTTGTCTGCAATAGCATCCGCAGCAACATTATGAAGCGCATCAAAATCTGCTCCCCTTACAAAAACGCCTGAAACTTGAGCTGCGTTTATACGGGCTGGTAGCTGTTGCATATATTCTATTTCAACAAAAGTTTTAAGCGCGGTTAAGCAGGGATTGCCAACTATTTCTGCAAAAATATCTCTAGCAGGGTCAGGTGGTGCTTTAAGACCTGCGATAGGTGGTACAAGGCTTCGGCCAAGCATGCTTAGTTCTTTATCCGCGTTTAATATGTCGTTTAATGCTTGAGGTACATCATCTGGGTTTGTAGTAGCAAACCTTACTAGGTTGTGGAGTATTAGTGATAATGAGCGTTTTAGGAAGGCTCTTAATGGTGTTTTTTCAGCAACTGTCATGTATTGCATTTCTTGCTGGAAAGCTGTTACTAACTGTTGTATCCCCAAGGATATAGGTGCTATGTATAAAGCATCTGTATTTTGGTCAAGACCTGCGGCTGCTAGCATTTTTTGTTCTAGGGTTGTGGGTAACGTTCTTAATTGAGCTGGTGTACTATTAAATAAACCTGTCATAAAAGCATCTTCACAGATAGTATCAACGATTCCATCAGCAGCAGGAGCTGAATTAACAATATGTATACTTGGTTCATGCGCATCTGCAATAGCTGGGTTATGGACATCTGTAATAGCTGCGTCATACCCATCATCTTCAACATCAGCTACTACATCTAATATTACAGGTCTTACTGGCCTTAAGCTTTCTACCAAAGCTCTGAATTCTTTTGCGAACCTTGCAACACCTGCCTCTTCTCTAAATTCGGCTGGGAATTCTTCTTCTGTAAGGCCATCAACTGCAGCCGTAATAAAGCCTCTTATATCTGCAGTTGTAATACCCACGTTTGGATCGTCTGTATATCTTAGGGCTTGGGATAGTAGTTGAAAACTAATGCGTTGAAACGCTGTTTGTGTTGTTTCTAGAGTCATAGCGTCTTCAGTATCAACTTGATGTTTTGCAAAAGCGTGGACTTGGGTTCGCATGGTGTCTTGTCTTGCAGCATCTCTTCGTATACCACCAGCAGACACTAAATTACGTAATAAGTGATCGCCAAATGCGATAACAGCGGCAGCGTCAGGATTACCGCCATCATCGGCTCCAGGTTCTGCATCAAAGGCTTCAACACTTAGTGGGGTCTCTCCACCCAAAGCTACAGGACTTGCTATCATGGCAGAAACAGCTCTGGTTCTTTTGAGGGTGGCTGTTAGGTTTTATAACAAATCACCATCGCGTAGTGCTGTGATTAACCCTCCGGCATCAGCTGCGCCACCAGGAACAAGTGTTACAGCACCTGCTATTATGTCGCCAATAAGGCCAGGTACTGCCGGAATAGCAATAGGTACTGCCGGAGGATTTTCAGGTATTTCAGCCTTGCCAAGTAAATCTGTGAAGTCTAGTGTTTCAACGCTACCAGCATCAACTGCCTCGCCAATACGCTCTAATATTTGTTGTAGGATTAGGTTTAGGGTTGTTTTGGCTGCTATTTGTTGTGGGTCTGCAAGGCCATCTATATTGGCTCTTATTGCTGCAAGACTCGTTGCCAGTGCTTGGACAGCTGGCATGGTTTCTAGGTCTACACCTGGCAAGTCGCCTGGGATAAGGTCTTTTAGGCCGGCGGCTAGTCTTGTTGTTATGTTGGCTGCTGTATCAACATCAATAGCAACGCCCATAATGCTTAAAGCTGGATCACCTGTCACTAAGCGAGCAGCTATGGCTGTTGGGCTCTTGGCAATAGCTGTAGTTAGGGCTGTTAGTTCTAGAGAAGTTCCATCAGGAATTGCTGTTCCATCTATTATGTAACTTTTTATTACATCAACAGCCCCTAATACAACGGCTTCAAGCTGTGCTTGATCAAATGGGTCTATTTGGTCTTGAACAAGCCCTGCATAGGCAGTAAGCTTTACACCTAAAATTGAGGTGTCTAGTTTTGACATGCCAGTAGCTATTTGAATTGTACCTAACAAATGGCTTTTGATTGCTTCTGGGTCGCCGTCACGAGCTAGCATGTCTGCTGCTAGGCTTTTGAGGCGTAGTTCTGTTGCAAGAGCTTTGAGCATTGTGGGGTCTGCTAGGTTTAGTAGTGCTGTTTTTACGACAGCATCTATACCATCACCATTAGCCGCCGCTAGCACAGCTTGAGGTAAAGCTCTTAAAAAGGTGGTGTCACCTGTGCGTGCTGCTTTTGACACTGCGGTCATTATGGAGGTTAGAATAGTTTTTAATGCAGCTTTTGTTGCTGGATTATTTGCTGCAGCATAGGCTACCTGAATTTTTGTAGTTAGGTCATTAATGCTATCCAATTGGGAACTGTTTGTGATTTTTAGACATGAATCAAACATTTCTCCTAATTTAGTTTTAACCTCCTCATCACTATAAACAGCTATATAAGCAACACCCTCAACCACAACCACTCTTTCTGAAAGCTCTACAGCACAAGCAGAAATAGTTTGTGGCATTGTTCTGATTACTATTAATGATTGCTTTAATGCGTCGAGTTTATCTAAACAGACCGCTGGCACTGCGCCATCGCTGCTATCAATTAACTCCACTAACCCTTGTGGGAATGGTGGCTCAACAGATCTTAATATATCAGCACCTATGGTTATTGGATCTGAAGAAACAGCTCTTATTGTCTCTGCAAAAATAATTTTAAGTGCTTTTTTGGCTTGCGCCATTGTCATTGTTGGTGGGGCAACTGCTAAACCTGCTGTTACTTTTGCAACCACTTCTTGCATATAGGCGCGTAATTGTGGGCTTTGGGCTAACATGCGTTGTCTGTCTGGGTCTGGGTTGTCATCTGCATCTAGTAACATTGTGGCTGCAAAATCTGTTGCAAACTGCTCTGCAAGTCTTCCTGCTGCTGTTGTGATTGGGTCTGTTTGAAGTATTGTTGCCATATGGATTGCGAAACTGCTAGCTACTTGAGCTGGGGCTTTGTACGCTGTTATTTGAGTTCTTAAGCTATCTAATAAGTGATCTGCTGCGCCAAAGGCGGAAGCAACAAACGTTTCAACGCTATCTTTTACTGCCACAAAAATATCTCCTGGGGTATCTGGTTCACCTGGTTCGCTTAGTTCACCTGCTCGTGCAACTAAAGCTCGTATAGAAACATTATAAGGGTATACAAGTCCACGCACGACATCTGCTCCTTCTGCAGCTTTTGACATAATTCTTTTTAAAGTTAATTGTAAATACTCTCTGGTTAGTGCTGTATCTGAAGCTGGTTTTAGCCTGGCAGGATCCCCCTCATAGAACTGGGTATATACAGTGTTTGCTATACGATAAAGACCTGCATAAAGAGCATCTAGGTCAAGAGGGATATCTGAGTCAAAACCGGCTAAAACTCTTAAGCTTTCGCTGACTGCTTGTTTAAACGCTGGTGATACGACTGCTGGTGGTGCTGCTGAAAAAGCAGCTAAGTTGGCTAGTATATAATCTGAAACTTGGCTGGCTGCTGCTTTGACACGAACACAATTTCTTTGAACCTCGACACATGCTCTTGCTAGTGCATTTATTACTTCGGTTTTAGCAGGGTCTTCTAAACCTAACGCTAAGCTATCTACCCGTGTTGCAATCTCTGCAGCTGTTAGTGCTGGCACACCTGTTTCACTTCTCTTTACTGTTTGGGATAATACAGTGGCTAATAACTGTCTTAAAGCTAGTTTAGTTTTTGTTTGGGCTCTTTTAATAAATGGGTGTCTTAAATCTGCAAACCTATCAGCGTCAGGCAATTCATCTCTTGATGGAAAAACCTTGTCTATTGCTGTGTTATAGGCAGCTGCCATACTAGTTAGGTCTTCATTTTTTAGCGCGGACATATCTGGATCAACTAAACAAAGACCTCTTCTTACCACTGCTGCATCAACAGGTGTTAATGCATTAGTAAGATTTGCAGCAGGTAAAATGGCTTCTGCTCTTTTTTCTAGTTCGTTTACTACACGTACTCGTTGCAGGCTCTCTAAAAAGGCTGGGATAGCGCCTGGTTTTCCAGCTGGTAGAAAGACTTCCATAAGAGGTCGTGGGTCCTCTGTTAATAAACTGGCAACATTTCGCATTAACACTCTATCCTCATTTATTGCGGTTCTAAGCGCAGTCATTATAATCTCTGGCCTATAAACCCGCACATTTCCTTCAAATCCTGTATTGGTAAATGCTGAATCTAATAAGGCCCTAACAATTCTCCTAAAATAGCGTAATGAGCGGCCTGACTGGTCACCAACCACTACTGATCTTTGGTAGACTATGCTAGCCGCGTCCTTGATAGTTGCTGCTAAGACACTTATCACACTGGCATCCATATCACCAGTTTTTATGCCAAATTTAGCTTCTAAGAGATTTGCAAGCAACGCATTTACATCTGTTGCGCCAGCAACAACTCTTGCTATAGCAGCCTCATCTTTAGCTAGCGCATTTACAAAAGTGCCAACGTCTTTCATTTCAGAAAGCACTACTACAGAGCTTGCTGTAGAACTTGCAAGTACTTGTGATGCCATTGTTTGGAAGGTGGAAATTAGACATTTATGAAAAGGGCTTGGGTTACCTATAGCACTTACTGTATCTGCTAAACGAAAAATACCTGGTACAAAACCACTTGTTAAGCTATCCGACCTTAAAACATCATAAACATATCCTATAGGGTGATCTCCAATATCTATTATATTTTCAGTATTAAAAACAGATTGAGTCCAGAATAGCAGCTCATTTTCATCCATATCTACAGCACGTCCTAAGAAACTGTGGTCAACTACATCACTACAAAAACCCAGAATAGAACTAAGAGCTGAACCTTTAACTGGTTCATGATCATAAACAAAAGCTTCTTTAATTGGCATAGCAGTTAAAGACTCGTTACCCTCGTTCATTAGCACTAAAAGTTCTTTGACCTTCGCGGCATCTACTGCGACTACTTAGCTATCAACACCTGGGCTTTCACTTCTTTCTTGAAGCTTGGCAATAAGTTTATATGCTAGCTGTTGTTTAAATAAAAATATATTTCTAATTACTGAATCTATTGCTACAGCAGATGTTGTATCTGAAATCTCTGTTTTCAATTGTTCTCTGGCTAGTTTTTCTAGCTTGTTTAGCTCTGTTATTTGGGTTTTGAGTGCGGTAACAGTAGCATCACCTAGCGCGTTTTCAGGAAGCCATGCTGTTACAAGCCCTTGAATAGAATCTGGTCTTGGAAAATCTGCTGGTGCGGGAATTACAGTGCCATCTAAATTTAAGTGTCCTTCCAGCTTATAGACCTCTGCCATAAGCCTAGGCACTAAACCATGGTTTTGGTCTGGTCTGGTTCGTGCAACAGCCCCTGCTGAATCAGTTGCTGCTCCTAATATTCTGGCAGGGCCGTCAAGAGCTGTTTCATAGGCTCCCTGAGCGAAAGACTCTTGGGCAATTAAACTAAGGCTTGCTTCCATAGCTTTTTCTGTAGCGCCACCAGGTGGTAAATCGATTTGAGAGAGAGCTGTTGTTACTTGCCTTGAAATAGTACTTCTTAAGCTACTTTCAAAAGCAGCTCTTATTGCATCTTGGGCTGCTGGCGGTGCAGCAACTGCAGCAACTGCAGCAACTGCAGCAACTGCAGCAACTGCATCTGTAATAGTGGCAACTAAAATAGTATCAGCTATAACTTTAGCTGTTTTTTGTATGGCTTGTTGAATATCACTGGGATCACCCACATCAGTTAAAACCCGATCAAAATATGCATGGACGTCAGCAAGTGCTGGGGTTTCTTGTAATTTATCTCTTGCTGCAGTTTGAATAGCTGCTAAATTAGCTGGATTAAAAACCAATCCCTGTGCATCAAAAGCAGATGTAAGTAATCTTTCTAACTGATCATCAATAATACCAGGCATAGATACGCGTAAAACACCTGATACCCTTTCTGTGATGCTTTGTGCAACTGCTTTTCTATCTGCTATAGTGTCTGGGGTAGCATCTAGCTCTAGTGCTACTGCTTGAGCTTGTAATTCTGCACTTTTAATTTCTAATGGAACATGCGTATGAGAACTATAGAGTAAACCAGAAAACTCTAGCTGTTTTCTCTCTAGTGCCTTTAGTGTTTGTCTAATAGCACTTCTATTTTCTGCTGAACAACTAGGCTGTCTTGAAATTTCTAATAAATGTTTATGCCAGTCTGCGATTTTAGCTCTAGCCGCAGTTACTCGCTGCATTTCAGAAAAAATTGTATGACCTGTTCCTGGTGATGAAGTGACAGAGTCTTGAAATATCCATAGTCTGGCTGGCATTGTCATAATATCTTCTCACTACTGTCCGGTAAAAAATCAGCATAAAGAAAGCTGCAAAAAATCGTTAGATTCTGGGACTTTATCGGGGCGAAGCCCTAATAAATCAATAAGATGTTGCCTAAAAAACAAAGTTTCGTGGA
>Ga0233447_1000237_pt1 | contig 69133 bp, 56 predicted proteins | sample SI_124_October20_3_FD_183014 | JGI IMG/M metagenome (GOLD analysis project Ga0233447, IMG submission 183014) | Seawater microbial communities from Saanich Inlet, British Columbia, Canada - SI_124_October2016_135_MG | ecosystem: Environmental > Aquatic > Marine > Inlet | place: Canada: British...
TCAATGCTAAACTTAAAGCTTTTAGAGCTGCATTAAGAGGTGTTGTGGATATTGAATTTTTCCTTTTTAGAGTTGCTAAAATTTATGCTTAAAAACAAAACCAACCCGAATTATGAAGTGAGCCATGTTTTCGGTTGTCCTCGGAATCAACAAAAAAAGCTACCCAAATAAATGAGTAGCTCTTTAATATCTTTAGTAACTTCTAATTACACATTCAAAGTAAAACGGTCGAATGCAGTAACTGTAAGCTCTTTGTCATTTTGTTTTAAGAAATCTTTGATAGTAATTTTACCATCTTTAACATAAATCTGGTTTAACAAAGTCACATCTTTGTACCATTTATTTAGAGAACCTTGTGCAATTTTATCGAGCATTGCTTCTGGTTTTCCTTCCTGACGGAATTTTTCTTTTGCAATTTCGATTTCTTTTTCGATGGTTCCCTGTGGAATTGCATCTTTATCGATTGCCACTGGCGCCATTGCCGCAACTTGCATAGCAACATCCCTTGCAACCTGATTTTCTACATCGCCTTTGTTAAAACCAACCAAGGTAGCCAGTTTGTTCCCGGGATGAATATAAGCAATTGCAGTTTCTGCACTAACTTTACTGAAATATGAAAGTTCTATTTTTTCACCGATAACCCCAGTTTGTTCAGTTACCAAATCTCCAATAGTTTTCCCATCGAGGCTTAAGCCTTTTAGAACTTCAAGATTTTCTGCTTTTTGTGCTAAGGCTGAATTCAAAATTTTATCGGCAAAAGCAACAAAATCAGCATTTTTAGCCACAAAATCAGTTTCACAATTTAATACTAACAAGGCACCAAATTTTTTATCTTCGGTTATCTTGGAAAGAACTACACCTTCAGCAGCATCCCTATCTGCACGTTTATTGGCAATTAATTTTCCTTTTTCACGGATTATTTCTACAGCTCTGTCGAAATCACCTTCGGCTTCCGACAGTGCATTTTTACAATCCATCATCCCTGCACTAGTTGCTTTACGCAATTTAACTACATCGGCTGTTGTAAAAGACATAATGAAATTTTTTTAAGTGTTTTTTATTTGAAATAACCTTTCAGCTCAATCCTTATCTGATTCGGACTCAACTTTAGTTTCCGGGTTACTTTCTTCTTTGGCTTTTCGCTTTGCTTTTTTAGTTGCAACAACATCAGCTTCTTCTTTCTCCTTTTCGTTCCTTCGCTCGTTCAAACCCTCGCGAATTGCTTCTGTCATAATTCCAACAACCAGATTGATAGATTGTGAAGCATCATCGTTTGCCGGAATTACAAAATCAACATCATCGGGATTTGAATTTGTATCAACCATTGCAAAAACTGGAATACCTAATTTCTGGGCTTCGCGAACTGCAATTTTTTCTTTCAATACATCAATTACAAATAAAGCGGCAGGCAAACGTGTAAGGTCTGAGATACTTCCAAGAACTTTTTCCAGTTTGGCACGTTGTCTTGTGATCTGAAGTTTTTCTCTTTTTGAAAGATTGTCCCAGCTGGTATCTTTAGCCATCTTGTCGATTGAAATCATCTTCTTGACAGCTTTCCTGATTGTTGGGAAATTAGTAAGCATCCCTCCAGTCCATCGCTCGGTAACATAGGGCATTCCTATATTTTTAACCAAGTCGGCGACCAATTCTTTTGCCTGCTTTTTTGTAGCGACAAATAAAATTTTACGGCCTGATTTAGCTATTTGTTTAATAGCTGCCGCACTCTCGTCAATTTTTACAATTGTTTTTTGAAGATCGATAATGTGGATCCCGTTTTTTTCCATAAAAATATACGGTTCCATGTTTGGGTTCCACTTTCTTTTCAGGTGACCAAAATGTACACCTGCATCTAATAATTCCTGAAAATTTGTTTTTGGCATCTGTTTACTTTTTTAGTATGTTCCTAAAAGCAACCATTGAGTAGTTCCGAATACTCGGAAATCTCAACCGTTTTAGATCCATATGAATTGATAATAATATTAACGTTTTGAAAATTGGAATTTTTTCCTTGCTTTTGGTTGCCCTGGTTTTTTACGTTCCACTTCGCGAGGATCCCTGGTAAGAAATCCGGCAGCTTTTAGTTCTTTCCTTGACTCAGGATCTACCTTGAGCAAGGCACGGGAAATTGCAAGGCGCAATGCTTCGGCTTGTCCTTTTGGACCACCGCCACCCAAATTTACGTTGATGTCGTATTTTTCCTGCGCTTCCATTAAATTTAGTGGCTGCTTTACAATGTACTGTAAAGTAGTATTTGGGAAATATTCTTTCAATTCCCTTTTATTAACAGTAATGTTACCTTTTCCTTCGCTAAGGTAAATACGTGCCACTGCTGATTTCCTACGTCCTAATGTGTTTACTAATTCCATCTTGCTTATTTAATCGTATTTAAATCAACAACTTTGGGTTTTTGAGCTTCATATTTGTGCTCAGCACCAATTACTACATGCAGGTTACCAAACAGTTTTCTCCCCAATTTGCTTTTCGGGAGCATTCCTTTTACTGCCTTTTCAACCAACCGTTCCGGATATTTCGCTAAAATATCGGTAGGAGTCTGTGTACGTTGCCCCCCGGGATAACCAGTGTGGCGTATATACACCTTGTCGGTCAATTTATTTCCGGTTAGCTGAACTTTTTCAGCATTAACAACAATTACGTTATCTCCACAATCGACGTGCGGAGTAAATTCCGGCTTATTTTTGCCTCTAAGGATTTTGGCAACTTGACTGGCCAAACGTCCTAAAATCATATTTTCAGCATCAACAACTACCCACTCTTTATTAACGGTGGCTTTGTTGGCCGAAATTGTTTTGTAACTTAATGTATCCACTTGTACAATTTTTATTTGTTTAACAATTTTGTCTTTCCCACGAGCCGGTTTTTATTGTGACGGAATTCTTAATAAAACCCGTTACTCAAAGTAAATCAACATTTTAAATAACTAACAAGTAAGGATAAGAATCGGGACTGCAAAAGTATTTTCTTTTTTTGAATATCCAAAAAATAATAATTAATTTTTCAGGTAAATAAATGGTATTTAATTTACAGTTTCTCTTTTAAACATTTCCAGAATTTTTATGACAAGAAATTACTTCATTCAATTTCCACGTTTTTCTATTTAACAACTTAAAAAAAAATGCGACAACATTGATTATGAGTGAATATAAAAATAAAAACGTTTTCATAATTAGCATGTAACTTATTGAAACACAACAAAACAACACTCTCGGTAAAAGTCAATTAAATGGAGCGAAGCCTGAAAGTCGTTATTTAAGAAATAATCCCTCTAATCGGGAAAAGAGGATATTTGGGCTATTGCTAATCCCGGCAATCAAGGCCAATTCGAATCTGGCAAATAATTTTTTACATTTATCATTCGCTTGTTATTATCAGTTTAATTAGGTTTGCAACATGGGAGGACCAAAACCACAAAAGTTAAAACAAAGAATTTTTAGCTCCTGGGTTACTTCAACAATAAGTATCTCGTTAGTATTAATTATGCTCGGCACACTTGCATTAGTTCTAATTAATGCCGGACGTTTGTCTGATTACGTTCGAGAAAAAATAGGGTTTACTCTTGTTTTGCACGATGATATTAAAGAGGTTGAAATAATCAGGCTGCAAAAATTAATAAATGCAGCCGACCATGTAAAATCCACACGGTACATCGACAAAGAAACTGCTGCAAAAGAACTTACCGAAGAATTAGGTGAGGATTTTACCGGGTTTTTGGGATTTAACCCTTTGTTTTCGTCAATCGATGTGAAGCTGTTTGCACCATACACTAACACCGATAATTTGTTGGTTATTGAAAAAGAATTCCTGGAATATCCTCAAGTTAAAGAGGTTTATTATCAAAAAAACCTGGTTTCTGTAATAAACCAAAATGTAAGCCGGATTAGTATTATTCTATTAATAATAAGTAGTTTATTAATATTTATTTTTGTCGCTCTAATAAATAACACTATTCGTATTTCTGTTTATTCGCAACGTTTTACAATTAATACAATGCAGTTGGTTGGGGCAGGAAAATCATTTATTCGAAAACCTTTTTTGCAACGAAGTTTGTTCTTTGGTATTTATGGCGCACTCATCGCAAACCTGGTACTTATTTCAGGGGTTTATGCATATAAAAAAGAATTATATGGGATAATTTCAACCAGCGATTTGAAGGTAACAAGTTTTGTTTTTGTAATGGTTTTAGTAATGGGAATGTCAATTTCTTATTTATCAACTTATTTTGCTGTAAATAAATTCCTGAAAATGAAATTTGATGAATTGTTTTATTAATTATCTTTACCCCGTCAATCAAAAGAAAGCATGGCTAAAAAAGAAAAAGAAGTTAAAGAGACAGGTTTTGCACTCGGAAAAGAGAATTACAAATTAATGGCAATCGGTTTTGTAATTATTGTAATTGGGTTTATTTTGGTGGCCGGTGGCGGAAGCGACGACCCAAATGTTTTTAATCCCGATATTTTTAATTTCAGAAGATTAACTGTTGCACCAATAGTTTTGTTATTTGGTTTTGTTTTTGAAATTTACGCCATTATGAAAAAACCAAAAAACGATAACTAAATCCGCGGTTTATGAGCGAGTTTCAAGCTCTTCTTCTTGGAATATTACAAGGCCTTACTGAATTCCTTCCTGTTAGCTCAAGCGGGCATCTTGAAATCGGACATGCCTTACTCGGTGTTAAAACATCAAATAATTTGCTTTTTGCAGTTGTTGTCCACCTTGCAACGGTGCTTAGTACACTTGTTGTTTTCCGAAAAGACATTTTAAATCTAATCAAAGACTTGTTTAAATTTCAATGGAACGAATCTACTATTTACGTTTCTAAAATAGTATTTTCTGCAATCCCTGTTGTAATTTTGGGCTTGTTTTTTAAGGAAGAAATAGAACAGTTATTTACAGGAAACCTCGTACTTGTAGGGAGTATGTTAATTATTACAGCGGTGCTTCTGTCAACTGCACATTTTGTAAAAAAAGGAAATGGCAAAATTACTTTTGCAAAATCTTTGATAATTGGCATTGCACAAGCATTAGCAGTATTACCAGGGATTTCAAGAAGTGGGGCAACCATCGCAGCCGGATTGTTATTGCAAACAAAAAAAGACGAAATAGCCCGCTTTTCCTTTCTGATGGTTTTGCTGCCAATTTTGGGGGCTGCCTTTCTCGACCTTGCCGGAGAACGGATTTTTTCAAACGAAAATATTGAATTAATCCCTTTGTTAATAGGCTTTTTGGCAGCTTTCACATCAGGGCTGCTGGCTTGTTCGTGGATGATAAAAATTATTAAACAAGGCAAATTAATTTATTTTGCTGTTTATTGTTTTATTATTGGGCTTATTGCTATCTTTGCAGCCTGATTTTTTTCAATAATCATAAAACACTGTAAATTAGATTTTTGCAGATGATTGACCTTAAAAAGGATTACGATTTTTTAGGAGGTGAGGTTTTATTGTTCGACAAAAACCTCGATTGGACATCTTTTGATTTGGTCCAAAGGGTGCGAAATTCCTTGTGCAGAAAAATGGAAATAAAAAAACTTAAAGTGGGCCATGCAGGAACTTTGGATCCCCTGGCAACCGGTTTAATGATTTTGTGTACTGGTAAAGCAACTAAACAGATAGAATCGTTCCAGAATGAGGAAAAGGAATATATAGCAACATTAAAACTGGGTGCAACCACACCTTCGTTCGACATGGAAACCGAGGAAGACAGTGTTTTTGATTATTCACATGTAACGCTAGAAATTTTTGTTGAAGCAGCAAAAAAATTCGTTGGGGAAATTGACCAGGTTCCACCCATTTTTTCAGCAGTTAAAGTAAAAGGCAAAAGAGCTTTTGAATATGCACGAAATGGGGAAGAGCTAAAACTAAAATCCAGAAAAATTGAAATAAAAGAAATTTTTGTTGAATCATTCAGTTTACCAATAATAAAAATCAAAGTCGTTTGCAGTAAAGGGACTTACATTCGTTCTTTGGCGCGCGACATCGGAAAAGAATTAAATTGTGGTGCATATTTAACAGATCTGAGGCGAACACGAATTGGTAAATTCGATGTCGAAGATGCATTTAACATTAATTTTTTTCTTGATAATTTAGGTACAATTGTAACCAATTAAATTTTGACCCGTAACAATAAAACTTTGTAGCTGAACCATCGCCCGGACAAATTAAGTTTAATTGTTTAAAATAGATAAAGAAAATTAAAATATTTACAAATGAAGTTATCGAAGTTCAAGTACGATTTAGACGAAAAAAGTATAGCCTTGCATCCCTCAGAAAACCGGGACGAATCGAGATTGATGGTATTAAACAGGGCAACCCGAAAGATTGAACACAAATTGTTTAAAGACCTGCTTGATTATTTTGACGATAAAGATGTTATGGTATTTAACGACACCAAGGTTTTTCCGGCACGTTTGTACGGAAATAAAGAAAAAACCGGTGCAGAAATCGAAGTTTTCCTCTTGCGCGAATTAAACCGCGAACAACGTTTGTGGGATGTATTAGTTGATCCTGCCAGGAAAATCAGGATTGGTAACAAGTTGTATTTTGGCGAAGACGATTTGTTGGTAGCTGAAGTAATTGACAACACCACTTCAAGGGGCCGCACACTCCGTTTTCTTTTCGATGGGCCTTATGACGAATTCAAAAAAACATTGTACGAATTAGGAGAAACCCCACTGCCTAAATTTATTAACAGGCCTGTTCAATCGGAAGATAAAGAACGTTATCAAACCATTTTTGCAAAACACGAAGGTGCTGTGGCCGCACCCACAGCAGGACTGCATTTTAGCCGCGAATTGTTAAAACGCCTGGAAATTAAAGGGATTGATTTTACATACATTACATTGCACGTAGGCCTCGGGAATTTCAGGGGTGTTGATGTGGAAGATCTTACCAAACACAAAATGGACTCGGAGCAAATTTGGGTAAAAGATGAAGCGTGTGAAATGGTAAATAACGCAAAATTGAATAAGTCGAACATTTGCGCTGTTGGAACTACCGTTATGAGAACTTTAGAAAGTTCGGTTTCTACCCAGGGGCATTTAAAACCTTTTGAAGGTTGGACAAATAAATTCCTTTTTCCTCCTCACGAATTTAGTGTGGCAAACCGGATGATAACCAATTTCCACCTGCCATACTCAACACTGCTAATGATGGTGGCTGCCTTTGGCGGTTACGATTTTGTAATGCAGGCATACCAAACAGCAATTAAAGAAAAATACCGTTTTGGTACTTACGGCGACGCAATGCTTATTATTTAGGCTCCAATGTTAAAAAATATGTAAAAACCACGTAATAAATTTTATGTGGTTTTTTTATGTAGCCAACTTGCAATTTTCATTTTATCTTTCCTCATTCAAATTTTGAAATATTTATATTGCGACTAAAAATCTTGAAATGACAAAATTCAACGTTCAACAATGCCCGGTTTGCGACGGAAAAGATTTTTCCCCGTTTTTAACTTGTTCCGATTTTTTTGTTTCAGGCGAAGAGTTTCAGGTTAAACAGTGCAAAGGTTGCGGTTTTAAAATCACCGAAAATATTGATGACGAAGAAAGTATTAGTAAATATTACCAGTCGGATGAATATATTTCGCATTCAAACACAACAAAAGGAATTGTAAATTTTATTTACCACCATGTAAGAAATTTCATGTTAAATAGAAAAATGCGCTTGGTTAAAAATGTAAGCGGAATTAAAAAAGGACAAATTCTGGATGTTGGTACCGGTACAGCCTTTTTCCTCGATAAAATGAATAAATCTGGCTGGCAGGTGAATGGAACAGAAAAAAGCAGCGGTGCCCGGAATTTTGCGAAAAAGGAATTTAACCTTGATATTTCTCCAAGCGAAAATCTTTTTCGATTTAAAGAAAATAGTTGCGATGTAATTACATTGTGGCATGTGCTGGAACATATTCATCAATTAAACGAAAATATGGAAATGTTTGTTCGCTTACTCAAAAGCACTGGGCGGTTAATAATTGCTGTCCCGAACTTCTCTTCTTTCGATGCCCGGCATTATAAAAATTTCTGGGCAGCTTATGATGTGCCACGCCACATTTGGCATTTTGCACCGGAACAAATGAAAAGACTTGGAGAAAAATATGGATTTAAGTTAAGCGGATTACGTACCATGCCGTTCGACTCGTTTTATGTTTCGATGTTAAGCGAAAAATACAAAAAGTCGAAGTTAGCTTTATTTAAAGGGATTTTTTACGGAAAGATTTCTTGGCTGATTAGCTTGTTTAAACCTGAAAAATGCAGCTCGGTGATTTATATTTTTGAAAAAATTTAATTAAGGGTATAATTATACAAATTGCCGCCCACGCTTCCAACAATTAAATTAAGTTGACCTGAATTTTGTGAAATTTTACCAATGCTAAATTCACCATTGCCTTGCAATGGAAAACGATCGTGTAACTTTCCTTCAGCATTAAAAAGATAAATCTGATTGGCTTTTGTGTCAACTACCCCAACTTTTTTCAGGTTGGGGCCAAACGTATAAATATTTGGTTTATGCTGGATCTCATTTTCAAACTTCCAGGAATAACTTTTTTCCCCATTTTCACTCATCACAATTAACTTGTCTTTATCAATAAAAACAAAATCTGGGACACCATTGCCATTTAAATCTTCAACTGTAAAAAAATGATCCTCACTGAATTTTTCCGTTTTCTTTTCAGAAAATTTACCATCGAAATAGAGGTAAAAAACTTTCCCATTTTTGTCGGTGGCAACTATTTTTGGTTTCCCATTTAAATTTAATACCAGTGGATTTCTAGAATTTTCGAACCTTGCAGAAGTTGCCACCCTTGTTTTTCCCCTCCTGTCTTGAATATAAACCCGCGATTTATCTTTAAAAACAATGTAATCATTGTTCCCGACCCTAAAATGTTGTACCGGGGTAGTTACTTCATGGTCGGTTTTATCAAATTCCCAACCGGAAATTAACTTTCCTGTATTATCGTAGGCATACACTTTTTTGTTTTCGCAAGCTACAAAAAACCTGTAATTTCGATTGTTGTCGTAATCGAAAATATTTACCCCGTTGGTAGCCGGCGAACGAAATGTAAGCGGGAAATGCGCAACATTTTCACCATTCCGATCAATTAAAAAGAGCTTACTTTTGGTATTAAAAAGGTATTGTAACCTGCCGTTTTTGTAGTAATCGATTTGATAAATTTCACTTAAAATTGTCTCGGGAATATCAATGCTCCAGCGAGTACGGCCTTCTTTTGTAACCTGGTGCAGAGTGTTTTGGCTGTCTTGTAAAATAATTTCACGGTTAGTCGGGTTATTGTGGTTAACAACAATAACTGGTTTAGAAATAATGTTGCTCCCAACATTGCTTTGCCAGGTTGTTTTCGCCTTTTCTTTTATTTTAGGGTCGAACGATATAAACATGGAATTAAAAGAAATTTGTTTGTTGTGCAGAACTTGCCAGTTGACCACCCCCATTTTTTGGAACAAATCCCTTTTTCCTTCAAGCTCATTAAAAACTATGGGATTAAAAATTTCTTTAAAATATTGAAATCCAAGGTTAACATTATAATAAGTATTAATATTGGTTTTATTTTCAATGTTCTGTTTGAAACGTATATAATCCATATCCTTGTCAAGTGTGGCATCCAGGACCATATTCCGCAAGTATTCTTCTATTCCTTTTTGAGAATTACAAAACACCATAAAATTACCCCAAAAGGCAACAAATTTTGCCTCGGTCAAAGTAAAGGGTTTTCCCATCCAGGTTCCCGGAAATGACGGGTAGGGAAAGCGATAAACTACAAAAGGGGTTTCTTTGTCGATTGAAAAAGTCAATTTAAGGCTGCTTACATCAATTTTTTTTCTGTTCGCATAATTCAATAACAAAGCGTTTAACTTTTCTTCGGCAGCTGATTTTCCCTCGGTGTGCAGTATAAAATAACTGGTTTTATTGGCCGGATCTTTGGAGATTGATGTAGTTGCCACAATAATTTCGTTTTTAACAATTGTGGTAAAATCCGATCTAATATCTGTCCTAAATCCGGATTCAATTTTTTTAATTCGTTCTTCGCGTTTATAATAGAAATCGGAATATGTAAAAAATTCCTCCATATTTTTAAAAAACCGTTGTTTATCGGAAAAAGTGTAACTATAAAAAGAAGATGTATTTTGAGGAAGGACTTTGTCAGCTTCAAAACGTACCGGTTCCTGACCATCGAAAACCGATAAAAAATGGTTGAGTGAATCAGTCGATGTAGAAATTCCGTTAAGTGTAATTTCACTTTTTCCAAAACTTAAATCGAGTTCGCTCCACGCTGCATAATCTTTAAAAATTTTAACCTGGTTTTTATAGTTTATTTTAACTTTTTCGCCAAATTCATTTACTTTCTCAGTCGATTTATTATTAATCCAGTTTCCTAAAAATTCGGGAAAATAAACGTGGTTAACATACAACGAAATTTCCGATTGCGATGTAACCGTTTTGTTTGCTTTTAAAAAAAATGGGTTTTCAACAATACCTTGAGTGTTTATTTGCCTAATTGACTGTTCCAATAAAATTGAATTTGTGCTGGTTAGAAACAGGCCTCCTGTAAAACAATAAAACAAGGTGTTTGAATTTGCAGAAGTTGAAATTGTTGTGATTCTGTGCCCATTATAATTTCTTTTGTCATACAAGTATTCATCAAAAGGGAACAAAACCTGAATTAAATTTTCAAGAGTCTTACGTTTATTATTGCTATCGGCTTTTTTTATAACTATTGGAACCAGTTCGTTTTTTCCGGTAAAATTAAACGCCAGTATAAAAGGTTCGTTCCTTAAATTATTTTGAATATCTTTTTTGTATTGAATAATAGTATCCAGTTTTTCAATCAATTCAAAAAACTCATTCCAAATTTCAGATTTTACAAATTCTTGAACTATTGGATTTTCTACCGGGATTGATTGTATCGAGCTGAATTCAATAAAAAGCGGAGTTGAAACAGGCACTGCTTTATACACAGATGTTTCTCTCGAAAAGGTAACTTCGTCTTTTGTAAAATATACAAACCCGATAACAACTGTCAGGGCTGCGATTAGTATAATAATTAAATTACGCTTCATACGTGCCAATTTTGTTCAAAATTACAAAATTGAGAATGCTAATAATCTATTTTTCGTTTTTAAAATGAAACGTCAGTTGTTAATAAAGTTAAAGGTTTGAATATTTATCGGTGGTAAGTTATAAATTTAGATCTCCACCAAACCTCAAACTAACTACTAGCCCGTTGAAACCTAAGAGTTTTGCTTAATCACCTTTGACACCCCTTACTATTTAAAATGTGCCGAATAATTCACTTTATCTTTAAGATACTTTAATTATGGAAATTATATTTACTGGGCAGTTTACTTCAAAATTGAATTGGTACTATTTTATTTACTAAAAAACAATGTTGCACTTTATTTCAATTGTGAGAAAATAAACGAAATAAATGAAAGCCTGATTAACTGAGATTAATAATTCTTTTGAGAAACATTTAAATAGTGTCACTTAGAAGTACTAAATAGATAAAATTTAACTGGGTTAGAAAAATGAGGAAATCCCAAATCCTTACCTCATTTCTTTTGAAGTTTTATTTTCCCCATTCCGCGGGTAACAAAAGTGGCGAATGCCACAACCGAAACCGAACTGATTGGCATTAAAATAGCAGCAACAATTGGCGAAAGATTTCCGGTAATTGCAAAAGCGATTCCGATAATATTGTATAAAAACGAAATTGCAAAACTTAACTTTACAATATTTAATGCTGTTTTTGTAAAGTCTATAAAATTTGCCAGATTATGAAATCTGCCCGCTTCCAGAACGGCATCGCTGGCAGGCGAAAAATGATACACTTTATCTGCAATTGTTAATGCCACATCGCTTTGCATTAACGCACCAGCATCATTTAACCCGTCGCCGGTCATTAATATTGTTTCGCCTTTATTTTGTAATGATTTTATAAAATCTGCCTTGTCGCCGGGTTTTTGATTAAATAGTAATTTTCCTTTTTCAAAATAGCTGGTCAGGTTTTCAGCCTCCGAATCGTTATCTCCAGAGACAAGAAACATATCGAAATTTCTATTTAGTGATTTTAGTACACCTTCGAAACCGACTCGGTACTTGTTACTGATTTTATAAAATCCGGTCGGTTTATTGTTTATCGAAACATAAACTACAGAAGCCTTTTGTTCCTTTATTTCTTTTGAATTTGTAACGTACTCTTCCGAACCAATTCTGATTTCCAGATTATTTACTTTACCAAAAATACCCCGACCCGAAACTTCAACAAAATGTTCCGGTTTTTGATATTTTGCTTTGCTGTAATGATTTGCAATGGCAGTACTTAATGGGTGAGTTGATTGTTTTGCAAGTGAAAAAATCGCATTTTTTTCTTCCGCTGAAAGTACTATCCCCGAGAATTCAATTTTGCTTTCGTTTGGTTTGGTAAGTGTTCCGGTTTTATCAAAAACAATTGTATTTACATGCGAAAGTTTTTCAATAACATCGGTATTTTTAATGTAAAGTCCGGCTTTGCCAAAAATGCGCATCGTATTTCCAAAAGTAAACGGAATGGAAAGTGCTAATGCACACGGACAGGCAACAATTAAAACCGCAGTAAAAACAAAAATAGCAGTGTGTGTCTCTCCTTTAAACATCCAAAAAGTGAATCCGGCAATTGCAATTACAATAATTATCAGCGTAAAATATTTACTTATTTTATCGGAAAGTGATTTAAGTGAATCGCTTGGTTTTTCGTAGGTTTTATCCTGGTTCCAAAGTTTAGTGAGGTGACTTTGACTGACCTCCTTTTTCACCCTGATTTTAATGATCTCACCCATTTGTCTCCCGCCGGCATAAATAAAATCGTTGGTTTTTTTAACAACAGGTGTCGATTCTCCAGTTACAAAACTGTAATCTATTCTTCCTTCCCCTTCAATTAAAATAGAATCGGCTGGAATCAATTCTTTGTTCCGGATAATTAACTCATCGTCAACTTCAATTTTTTCGAGCAAAATACTTTCCTCAATTTGCTTGTTGATTTTTGTAACTGCAATTGGGAAATACGATTTATAATTCCGATCGAAAGAAAGTGCTTCGTAGGTTTTGCTTTGGTACCACTTACCAACCAGGAGAAAAAATATTAATCCGGAAAGGCTATCGCAATAACCCGCCCCGCCTGCAAAAAGTATTTCGTAACCCGAAACAAAAAAAAGTACAATAATACCAAGTGCAATGGGCAAATCGATACTAATATTCTTTTTTAGCAGGTTTTTAAATGCTGAAATATAATAGTCGCTGCCGCTGTAAAACGCAACCGGAACAACCAAAATAAAACTTAAAATACTCAATACCGATTGCAGTTTGTCGTCCAGTGGTTCGCCGTTAAAATAGGCAGGTAAACTGTAGGTCATCACATTTACAAAAACAAATCCGGCAACCCCGATTTTATAAAGTAGTTTTTTGTACGACTGCGTGTCATCTTTTTTATCAGAAAGACTTTGAGAAAGATCGGGAGTGTAATGAATCGAAGAGAGCAATTCAACCAATTGGCGTAAACTTAACAACGATTCATCGAAAGTAACATCAACCTCTTTTTTTGTAAAATTTACAAACGAGTATTTTACTCCTTTGTGTAGCGTATGTAAATTTTCGAGTAGCCAAATACAAGAAGCACAATGAATTACCGGAATGTAAAACTTAACCTTTGAAATTTCACCTTCGGTAAAAGATATAAGTTTTTCTTTTACCTCGGTATTTTCTAAAAATTCATATTTATTACCAAACTCAGTAGTAGTTTCCAATTTAATTCCAGGGGTTTCTTCAAGATTATAATAATTGTAAAGTTTATTTTCGTTGAGAAGTTGGTAAACCGTTTTGCAGCCGTTACAACAGAATGGTAAGTCGTTCCAAATTACCGGATGTTTTCCGTTGTCGGCACCACAATGAACACAAATATTGTTTTTATTCTGATTCATTTTGTCGAACAGCAACCCTTCGATTCTAAATATAATTCGGCCGAATTTTTCTCAAGCCCTTGTTCAAATTTCATCTCGATTTTCTGTTTTGGCGGACTCAAATAAGGAATTCCCAGACTTAATCCGCGGAGAACAAAAAATATCCCGACTACAACTACAAGCACAGGAATTAACCTATTTATTTTATTTCGGATAGCGAGACTCATCACATTTCCGGCCAGCGAAATTGAAAGCATCATTGGAATTGTTCCCAAGCCAAACAAAATCATATAAAGCGAACCAAGTACAACTTCGCCTGTCCCGATTGCTCCGGCAATTGCCATATAAACCAATCCACACGGAAGTAATCCATTTAAGAGCCCGATTAAAAACAGACTTGAAAATGAGCGGATAGAAAACATTTTTCCAATCGTCTTTTTTAGTTTGCCCACAAACGAAAACCAACTTTTGTCCATTCGGTATTGGTTTTTAAAAAGTGCCGGAAATAAGACAGAAACTATCATTAATGCACCCATTATTACCGAAATTTTTTGCTGAAAACCAAGCATCTCGACACCTTGCCCAAGAAACCCGAAAATGGCTCCCATAATTCCGTAGGTTATCGTTCTGCCAATATTATAAAGTGCCCCACCAAATATTTTTTGTGGAATTGTATTTCCGTGTAATGGTAGTGCAATTGCAATTGGGCCGCACATTCCGGCACAATGAAAACTCCCCATTAAGCCAAGTACTAATGCTGATAATAATATAGCCATTTATTAAATTATTTTGAACGTAAGTTAATTTAAAAATTAAGAAGACAATAAAAAATAGTGAATTTTATTGAATGTTTACAGGACGGTCGAGTTCATATTTTAATCCCTCGGAATACCAGAAAAACTTCAAAATATACCTTCCTGAAATTAAATCTTTTTTAGGAATATTTACTTCTCTGACTGCCTTTTTAACTGTATAAGAAACATCTTGTTTGCTATTCGATGGTCGGAATAGTAGAACATTTCCAGAGTCTATTTTCGAAGCCAATTCATCCTCAATAATTAGAGTTAAAAAATCGTTTTCAGAATTCACTTTAATGGCATTTATGAATCTGGCCGAACGAGCTTCGACATTCATTTGCTCGGTATAATCTACACCTTTTTCGTAATAATCTTTATGAACAAGGTTTACATCTTGTTTAAATGCAAAAACTATAAAAACTGCACATGCTAAAAGAAATACAATCAAAAATATTAAAATCCCCGTTCCCCAATTAAATTTCATGCCTCTCATATTTATGGACTTACAAAAGTAGTTTTATAAGTTTCAATTAATTCATTATTGCTGTAAATTCCAAATTCTACTTCGGTTTTATCACTTTTAAGTTTTTCTTTTTGAATGAATAAAATAAAGGTAGATTCAAACATCGCCTGGTCTTTAATATCCATTTTACTACCCGCCATTTTAATTTCTCCTTCATGCGAAAGAAGCCTGATTTCAAGTGGTATTTCGTCGTGTGTTTTATTCAAAACTCTAATATTATAAACGTTCGAAATTGTATTATCCGCATTTTCCTGAAAAAGAAGACCGGGAGTTCGCAAAATGGTAGTTTCGATAATTGGGCGGGTAAGAAGCGTGTATATGAAAAATGAAAAGAGAATGAGCAAAACAGTGGAGTATGCTTTGTTGCGTGTATTCCAAATTGTTGTGTGTCCTTCTTTAACTCCGGTTTCTGAATCGTAGCGAATTAATCCGGGTTTTTTACCAATCGATTTCATTACACTGTCGCACTGATCGATGCAAGCCGTGCAGTTTATACATTCCAGTTGGGTTCCGTTTTTAATATCGATACCTGTTGGGCAGACCGAAATACACTGCCCGCAGTCGATACAATCGCCGCTATTTTTTACACCGCGCGGTTCACCACGTTTGTAATCATAGGTAACAACAATCGATTTTGAGTCGAGTAAAACACTTTGCATTCTTCCGTAAGGACAAACCATTGTACAAATTTGCTCGCGGAAAAAGGAATAAACCCAGTAGAAAAAACCGGAAACAACTAGAATAACCACAATTCCCGAAAGATTTTCAGATATTGGTTCAGCAGCAAGTTGCATCCATTTTTCGTTTCCAATAAACCACATTAAAAAAACATTGGTCATGGTAAGCGAAATCAGAATAAAAATAGCGTGTTTCACCGTTTTTTTAATAACCTTTTCAGTTGTCCACGGACCATTATCAAGTTTGTATCTTTTTTTGTAATCGCCTTCAATTAGATATTCTATTTTTCGGAATACCATTTCCAGGAAAATGGTTTGCGGACATGCCCAGCCACACCACAATCGACCGAAAGTTACTGTAAACAAAAGAATAAAAACCACAAACGAAAGCATTAAAAGTGCAAGTATAAAAGTGTCTTGTGCCCAAAAAATAGCTCCAAAAATTATAAATTTCCGCGAGGCAATATCGAGTAAAATAAATGGATTCCCATTGACCCGAACAAAAGGAATGCCTATTAAAAAAAGCAAAACAAACCAACTAAAAATTGTTCGGCGCGTGTACCATTTTCCTTTTGGCTTTTTTGCGTAAACCCATTTTCTATTTCCTTTTTCGTCCATATTTATGGGACGATCCCTGAATGAAATATCTTTTTCTGACATATTATTAAAAGCCCCCTAAATCCTCCGAAGAAAGACTTTGAGCAATATTTAAAGATTTAGCAATTTTGTGTAATCTACAATTAATTCTTTCTCCTCACTGGGGTGAGGCTGGGAAAAACTTATTCTTCGCATTTTTCCCCTTGTGCAGCTTTGGCATTTGCCGGGTTTGTTCCTTTTAAAGTTATAACATAACTCGACACTTTTTGTATTCTTTCATCGCTAAGTTGCCCTTTAAAAGCAGTCATCCCTTTTGCCGGATTACCATTTTTTATGATGTTAAAAACACTTTTAAAGTCACAGCCCGAAATCGAGTATTCATCAGTTAAATTTGGCCCAATTGCATTTCCCTCGCCATTCATTCCATGGCAGGCAAAACAATTCATTTCGCCATAAATTGCTTTTCCCTCGTCAATTGCCTCGGCATCGGTTAGCAGAACTAAATCGTCGGATGACATATTTACCATTTGAAATTTCTGTTCGTGCTTTTGCGATTTTCGGACGTATTCTGCATCCTGATCGTCACCAACTTTCAGCCAAAAAAAGTAGGCAGCATAAAGAATTGACCAGCCAATTGTAATGTAAAAAATTGCCATAATCCATCTTGGAGGCGGATTATCTAATTCCTTGATACCATCGTATTCATGGTCCATTAATTTATCGTCGTGCAGTTCTGAGTTTTTATTTTCTTGTGACATACCCATAATTTTAAAGTTATGATGTAATTATTTCTTCTGAATCGTTATCAATTAATATTGAATTTTTAATTTCTTCCATTTCGTTGTCCGATCTTCGCATTGTGCGAATAAAAATCACGACAAACAGTGTGAAAAAAATGAGTAATCCAATGATGTAATATATCTGGATTCCTTCAATGTTTTCCAATAAATTACTTACTATCTTCATTTTTATTCAGTGTTAATAAAATGTAACTGGTTAACTGAGTAATTTGTTTTTCGGAGTACTGGTCTTTATACGGAATCATCCCTTTTGTGATATTTCCGTTCGAGATAGACAAGTAAACTTCCGATGGCGAACTTCCGGTCAACCATTCTTCGTCTGTTAGATCCGGAAAAGTTGCTATTCCTTTTCCATCTGCTCCGTGGCAAACTACGCAAGTTGTTGCAAAAATCGCCTTCCCAGCGGCTAAATCCTCCTCACCCGACAATAACTCTAATTCCTCTGGTTCAGCTATTTCTAGAGTTTCAACAATTTCCACTGGTGGAGGACCGATGTCTTTACCTAATTTGTGCATGTACGCAATCATTGCAACCATCTGTTTTGTTGGTTCAATTTCAATATTTGAATTTTTCAAATCATCAACAATTGTTTGCGCCTGTTTCATTAAATCGTCAACTGCAAACTCATCGAAACCTTCTTCGTAAGGAACACCCAAAGTTTGCATCGCCCTTATTTTGTTAGGAATCAGATCGAGGTTGATTTCCTTTTTGGCAAACCATGCATAATTTGGCATTATCGATTGTTCATTCATTTTCTGAGGATCCATAAAATGGTTATAATGCCACGCTGCGTTTTTGTACATCGGGCCACCAATTAAACCTGCCCGCGCCAAATCTGGTCCGGTTCTGCGCGATCCCCATTGATAAGGATGATCATAAACAAATTCACCGATTTTTGAATATTCGCCGTACCGGTCGGTTTCCCAACGGAAAGGTCGAATAACCTGTGAATGACAAGTGTAACAACCTTCGGAAACATAAATGTCGCGTCCCTCCAATTCAAGTGGTGTGTACGGTTTCACCGAATCAATGGTAGGAACATTTGATTTTATAAAAATCATCGGAATAATTTCTACTGCGCCTCCAATCGCCAATGCAACAAACACCCAAATCGAAAACCGAACAGCTCTGCGTTCCATCCAACGGTGAATGGTTTCTGTTACCGGATTTCTCGAACCTTGCGAAACAAGAGCCGGAGCTTCGGCAGCTTCGTTTGCTTCAACAGAACCTGCTGCCATAGTTTTGAAAAGATTGTAAACCATGAGTAAAAATCCAATCAGAAACATTGTTCCACCAATAATTCTTATGGTGTACATCGGTAATATTTGAGTCAGTGTTTCAAGGAAATTTGGGTATGCCAAAAATCCTTCCGGAGTATATTCTCTCAACATTAACCACTGCGTAACTGCTGCCCAGTACAACGGAATCGCGTAAATCAAAATTGATAAAGTTGCTATCCAGAAATGTGCATTTGCCAGTTTCTCAGAGAATAGTTTTGTTTTGAATAATCTTGGAATAATCCAGTACAACATACCAAAAACAAGTCCACCATTCCATCCCATTCCCGCAATGTGAGTATGCGCAATTGTCCAGTCGGTAAAGTGTGTAATTTGATTTACGCTTTTTAACGACATCATTGGTCCTTCGAAAGTTGACATACCGTATGCAGTAACCGCAACAACAAAGAATTTCAAAACCGCACTGTCGCGTACTTTATCCCAGGCTCCCCGGAGTGTTAATAATCCGTTTATCATTCCACCCCACGAAGGAGCAATCAGCATAATTGAAAAGGTTACTCCAAGTGCCTGCGCCCAATCCGGCAAAGCCTGATACAATAAATGATGAGGTCCTGCCCACATGTATAAAAATATGAGCGACCAAAAGTGAATGATAGACAATTTATAGGAATAAATCGGTCGGTTTGCAGCTTTTGGAAGATAATAATACATTAATCCGAGAAACGGTGTAGTGAGGAAAAATGCCACGGCATTGTGACCATACCACCACTGAACAACTGCATCTTGAGCACCGGCATAAATTGAGTAACTTTTTGTTAACGAAATTGGCAATGCAAAAGAATTTACAACATGTAAAATGGCAACGCCAAGAAATGTTGCCAGATACCACCAAATTGCAGCATAAATATGTTGAACCCTTCTTTTTACAATTGTGCCAATCATGTTCCAACCAAAAACCACCCAAACAATGGTTATCAAAATATCGATTGGCCATTCGAGTTCGGCGTATTCTTTCGAGGTTGAAATACCCAATACAAAAGTTACCGCTGCTAAAACAATTATTAATTGCCAACCCCAAAAATGAATTTTACTTAGCGTATCATTAAACATTCGGGCTTTTAGCAATTTTTGCAGCGAGTAATAAACCCCTCCAAAAATGGCATTTCCCACAAAAGCAAAAATTATAGCATTTGTATGAAGCGGCCTCATTCTCCCAAACGTTGTAAATTCCAATCCGAAATTGAAAAATGGAAATGCCAGTTGAAGTGCAACCAACAAACCAACTATAACTCCAACAACTCCCCAAATAATGGTTGCAAGAAGAAATAGTTTTACAATTTTATTGTCATAAAAGAATTTTTGATTTTCCATAAGTATGGTCGTTATTTTGTTAGTTCTTTTTTATTATCAATCTCATTATTTATCGACTCTTCATCGTCAAATAATATCCGTATTGAAGGTGTTTCGTTGTCGTCAAATTGCCCGGTGCGGACAGCCCAAATAAATGCTCCCAAAAAAATGAGGGCAGCAAACAAACTCACTCCTATCAACAGATAAAAAATATTCATTTATTTATTATTCTTTACTATATCTTCTGATTTTTAGAATCTGAAATACTACATATCCAATCGCCAGCCAGGCAGCACCAACCGCTCCTAAATAAGTTAGCAAAAGCCAGGGTTGAATATTTTCGTTGGTTGACCAAAGTATTTCTCCTCCTCGAATTAGTTTTGGAACTTCTTTCAATTTTCCAACTTTTGCTTTATCAAGAATTACCGGGACAACTTCAAAATTTTCTTCCAACGCAACTACAATATTTACAAATCCTTCTTCGTCGCCAATTACATTTTCAGGAATGGCAAACTCAGCTCTCCCATTTTCGTCGCTTAGCACTTTCCCCAATTCAATGTTTCCAAATGCCTTTTTTGCACTTATTATAATTGGAGCACCTGAGAGTTTGACAAATTCACCCTTGTTTTCATATTCAGCAAATATTTCAACTATTTTATCGGCTTCGTTAACCGATGCTAAAAGTTTTGCTTTTACTGGCGGAGCGTCAACCAAAACAGGTTCGTTCTTCGAGTTGTAATTCATTATGTAATTCACCAATCTCCATCTATCGTCTTCAGAAAGTGTGGTTTCGAATTGCGGCATTCCACCTTTACCGGCAGTTATTTTATAAAACAATCCACCTTCGGTATTTGCCTGCATTTTTTCAGATACAACATCCGGCGGAACCGGAACCAACGGAAGTGCATTGTTTTTACCTGCATCGCCATGGCACGATTTACAATTCAACTGATAAATGTCTTTCCCCTTTTTTACATTTGCCAGATTGTATTCCGACGGGTTTGTAACATTTTCTTTATCAGCCGGAACAGTCCACTCTTGCCCAAAAACATGTTGTGCCGATAAAAATAGAATTGCTACTATTAATATGTTTAGTTTTTTGTTCATCGCAATTTAGTTTTTAGGTGTTTCTGAAAGATATTTTTTATCGATTCCTTTCTCTTCTGCATATTCCCAAATAGTTATTACCGGGAAGAGTTTTGCCAAAACAGAAATAATCATCAACGCAGCAAAAAAGGAGAACAGCGTAATCATTATTTCGATGCTGGTTGGTGAGTAGGTTTGAAAATTTTCGGGAACATTCTGAACAGGTAAAAACGGATGCTCCATTGTTGGAATAACAATTAAATACCTTTTAAACCATGCCGAAACCAATACAAAAACCGAAATAATTGCAATTGGAAGCGGTTTCCTAAAATATTTACACAACAACAAAATTATTGGTAAGACTAGTCCAACAATTTGCACTATCCAAAACATCGATGAAAAACTTCCTGAAAATAAATTTGTAAGGTGAACACCTTCTGCCGATTTCATTTTATATCCAGGAACCAAAAATTCGTTGATATTAAAATAGAGGTAAACCAAACTTACAAAAACCAATAATTTTCCCATTTGGTCGAAATGAATATCCTCGAAATAATCTTTTAATCCGTAGCGAATTCGGTAAGCATACATTAATATAATAACGGCAGCAGAACCTGCAACAAATGCACCTGCAACAAAATAAGGACCTAAAATTGTAGTGTCCCAACCCGATCGCAAAGTAGCTGCAAATAACCACGAAGTAACTGTGTGAATCGATAATCCAACCGGGATAATTAGCAACATTAATATGCGCATTGCATGATAAACCGTTTTGTATTGTTTCGCGTTTCCATTCCAGCCCAGTGCTAAAATGGTGTAGATTTTCATTTTCCATTTTGGAACTTCAGAGCCCATTCGGTCACGAAGTAGAGCGAGATCGGGAATTAATGGTAGATAAAAAAGGAGTACCGAAATTACTAGGTATGTAGTTACAACGGTTACATCCCAAATAATTGGCGATGCAAATCTTCCGTGTAAAAATACATTAAGAAACCGGTCGGGGCGTCCCATGTCCATAACAATTATTAATCCTGCCAATGCAACTCCCGCAATTGCCACTTGCTCAGCCACCCGCGAAACAGGTTTTGCCCAATCGATTTTAAGTAAATGTAGCGCCGAACTCAATAAAAATCCGATTAAACTAACTGCAACAAAAAACACGAAATTGGCAATGTACATCCCCCACGAAACATAATCGCGCATTCCGGTAACACCCAGTCCTTTATCTATTTGAATAATCCAACCCCACAATCCAACTCCAATAAACATTATTAAAATGAAAAACCAAAACCGGGTCATTTCATCTTTTTTTACAATTGACCGGGTTAAATCGAAAGTAATTTTATCGAGTAACTTTCTTGATTCTTCGGCAGATTCAATTTTTTTCATCGTTCAGTTTTTTTGTTGGTTATGCGTGATGGTCGTCAATTTCTCCTTGAAAAGGGAAAGCCCTGTCTTTTGGCGGCAAATAGAAAACCCTGGGTTTTGTACCCAATTCTTCCATAAGCGTGTAAGCTGCATTGTCTTTCACAAGCTTGCTAAAACTCACAGTTTCTTTTGTGGTTCCGTTTGTAACTGCATCTTCATTCCGGTCGCCAAACCAGTAAACACCATTCGGGCAAGCCGAAACACAAGTAGGAAGTTGTTCATCTCTTAAACGGTCGGCGCTAAAAAGGCATTTCGAGATTGTACCTTTTTTTTGCGGAACATTGGCTTCGATGTTATATGTAACGCCTTCATATTTTTCAGCATCTTTTGGCTCGAACCAGTTGAAAACCCTTGCTGAATACGGACAGGCCGCCACACAAAACCGACACCCGATACAACGTTCATTGTCGATCAAAACAATTCCGTCTTCTCGTTTAAAAGTTGCATTTACAGGGCAAACTTTTGTACACGGCGGATTGTCGCAATGCTGACAATTTTTAGGCATGTAATACGGTGCGGTGTGCTCCGAATCCTGCATTTGCAAAACATTCATATGATGTTGTTCAGGCCTCAACTGATGATGGTTTTGGCACGATTTCATACATTCGCGAGCATTCCTGCATTTCGAAAGATCAATTACCATTACCCAGCTTTTCCCTGGAATTCCTTCTCTGCCGCGTTTTTGATTTTCAGACAAAGAGGGTAAATCCGCAGGTTTTAACATTGACCTGTCAACTTCGACCAATTCTCCGCTCGAAGTTAAAAGCTGAATTGTATCGCCGGTTACAGTTTCAACGCGGTTGCACGAGCTTAAAATACTGGCTCCTCCAACTACACTGGCAGCTCCAACAGAAGCCCCCAGTTTTTTAATAAAATTTCTTCGTGTGTTGTTCTCCATAAATAGATTTTTTTGAAGAATTATCTTTTAGTTTGAATTAGTTATTTGCAAAAAAACAGTTTTTGTGATTTATAAATCGTCAAAATTATATTCACAGTTGATACGAATTTAACGATTCCGTTGAAAGAAACAAATTGAGAAATCAGTATAAAAATAAAAGACAAAAAGGAATTTAATTGCTAATAATGAATGAATTACACGAATATTGTTTTATTTTAGAAAATTGAATTGTACTTAATTTATTGATTTCTAATGGGTAAATTTAGTAGCATCAGAAAATGATGATTAGGATTAAACAATTTAAGTTTATTGTTGTTTATAGAAGGTTGTCTTCATTTTTATACTGCATAATTTTGATTAAAAGAAGTTTTAATCCTACATGCTCTAAAACATGTTTTAGGGTTTAATGTAGATTGATTCTATAAAAAAATATGGTCATTTGCCCAAATTAATCGAATTCTGATTGTAAGTATATAATATATTAATAACTGAAAATAAAGCAATGTTATGAACTTATGTTTGCAATAATCAATTCAATATATTTTGCTAAAAGATTGTTTGATTTGACTTTGTATTTTCTGTAACTTTAAAACGCTTAATATTTCATTAATCTTTAAAATGAATTTTTTACATATTGAAGAAAGAATGGTTATTTGATAAATTTCTAAAATAGCCTTATAAACAATGGTAGCTAGAATTATCGGTAAAAATAATTGTTATGAAGGCTAATTATATTTAAACATTAGAGCTTAGTTTTTGGTTAAATAGATTGAAATAAAAAAGAAACAAAACGAGTATAAAAAATCAAAACTTAATCAGCACTCAAAAAACCGACTGTATTAAATGATTATATGTCTCCATTTTTTATACAAATTATTATACATTTAAAAAGGCTTCAATAAATTTTAGACAAATGAAACAACTTTTTTATCAAAAAATTATACTACAAATATTCATCTTAATTTTCTTCGTTTTTCAAGTTTCGGCACAAGCTGTAATAAATCCATCAGCTGTTGACGACGATGTAGAAATTGGGATAGTTGAACATCTCGATGATTTTCTTCCCGACAGCATTTCGTTGATTAACGAAAACGGTGAGCAAGTTTGGTTGAAAGATGTTATCGACAAGCCAACCATTATAAATTTTGTTTATTATCGTTGTCCGGGAATTTGCAGCCCGTTAATGGAAGCAGTTGCAGGAGTTATGGATAAATCAGAAATGGTTGTAGGTGTAGATTATCAGGTGCTCACAATCAGTTTCGATCCTTCGGAAACTATTGATTTAGGGGTGAGGAAAAAAACAAATTACCTGAACTTAATGAATAATGAAGTCAAAGTTGAAGAAGCCAAAAAAGGTTGGCTCTTTTTTACCAGCGACAGTGCCAGTATTGTTCGTGCAACAAATGCCACCGGATTTAAATATAAACGAACCGGCAACGATTTTTTACACGCTGCTTCATTAACTGTTGTTAGTCCAAATGGGAAAATTACACGTTATTTAAACGGCATGTTTTTTCTTCCGTTTGAATGGAAAATGGCAATTGTTGAAGCATCGAAAGGTCAGTCGGGAGCAACATTAAATAAAGTTTTGCGCTTCTGTTATTCGTACGACCCGGTTGGGCAAACTTATGTAATGAATATTACCAAAATAAGCGGCACATTAATATTGTTTTTTGCGGCGGTATTTTTACTGTTTTTAGTATTCAAACCAAAAAGAAAAAAAATTTAAACTAAACTATATGCAAACAGCACATTCTGCAAACGAAGCAAACTATTTAACTTACAAAGGAAAATATAAAGGTTTGCTCGGATGGATTTTTTCAACTGACCATAAACGAATCGGCTTACTTTATTTGTATTCAATTTTAACCATGTTTTCGGTTGGGGTTTTGCTGGGGCTGGCCATGAAATTTGAATTGCTTGCTCCTGGAAAAACAATAATGGAAGCACAAACCTACAATTCGGCATTTACTGTGCACGGAGTTATTATGATATTTATGGTTGTAATACCTGGCCTGCCCGCTGTTTTTGGGAACATTATGTTGCCAATTATGATTGGTGCCAAAGACGTTGCTTTCCCAAAACTAAATCTTCTGTCGTGGTGGTTATATGTTTTGGGTGTAATTTTGGTTTTAGCTGCACTCATGTTTGGGAGTGGAGCTCCTGATACCGGTTGGACATTTTATGCTCCGTACAGTTTTAAGTCAGGAACAAATCTTCTCCCAGCCGTTTTTGGTGCTTTTGTATTGGGTTTCTCTTCCATATTAACAGGGTTGAATTTTTTGGTGACCATTCACCGTTTGCGATGCCCGGGAATGAAATGGACTAAAATGCCACTTTTTGTCTGGACTTTATATGGAACAGCGTGGATACAATTATTGGCAACTCCGGTAGTTGGCATCACATTGGTTTTGGTTGCGTTGGAAAGAATGTTCGGTATTGGTGTTTTCGATCCCGCTTTGGGTGGCGATCCAGTTTTATATCAACATCTGTTTTGGATTTATTCTCACCCGGCCGTTTATGTTATGATTTTACCTGCAATGGGGGCAATTTCAGAAATAATTCCAACATTTTCACAAAAACAAATTTTTGGTTACAAAGCTATTATTGCATCAACAATGGCAATTGCTTTTGTTGGCTATTTGGTTTGGGGACACCACATGTTTACTGCCGGAATGAGCGGAACTGCACAATATTACTTTTCATTGCTAACATTTATTGTTGCCATTCCGAGTGCGATTAAAGTATTTAACTGGATTTCGACCATGTACAAAGGTTCGATAAATGTACAAACTCCTTTATACTGGGCTGCTTCATTTGTTTTTGTTTTCCTGATTGGTGGTTTAAGCGGATTAGTTTTGGGAGCACTTGCAACCGATATTTATGTTCACGATACTGCTTTTGTTGTGGCTCATTTCCATTATATTGTTTTTGGTGGAACGGGATTTGCATTTTTTGCTGCAGCCCATTATTGGTTTCCTAAAATATATGGCCGGATGTACGATAAAGGTTGGGCAAATACTGGCTGGTTGGTTTTCTTTATTGGATTCCTCGCATTATACACACCAATGTTTTATTTGGGAATGATGGGAATGCCACGTCGTTATTACGATTATCTGGACGAATTTCACAGTGGAAATATTTTAAGCACATTTGGTTCGTGGATTATGGTAACCGGATTAGTAATAATTGTGGTTAATTTGGTTCGCTCAGCACGAAAAGGAGAACCTGCAGAAATGAATCCATGGCACAGTAAAACTCTTGAATGGACGGTAAGTTCTCCACCACCGGTAGAAAATTTTGATGAATTGCCGGTAATTGCAGAAGACGATGGCCCTTATAATTATAAATAAACCAAACTTTGAATATGGAAAATAATGCAAATGGTGAACATGTCCACTACGACGCGGAAGCCTCGAAGATTGGAATGTGGCTGTTTATTTTTACTGAGTTGCTGCTTTTTGGAGGTCTGTTTTTAATTTATTCGGTTTATCGGTTTAAAAATCCCGAAGCTTTTCATTTGGCTGCTGAAGAGTTGAATACTTCTATTGGTGCCTTAAATACGGTGTTACTATTAATTAGTAGTATGACAATTGCCATGTCAACAACAACGTTGCTACTTAAAAAGAAAGGCGCAACATTGGGATTATTGGCCATTACAATTATTATAGGAATAGTATTTCTTGTAAATAAATATTTTGAATGGGGCGTAAAATTCGATCATGGAATCTGGCCGGGATCAGAACATCTTTTAAACGATTTTAGCCAGGGCGAAATTTTGTTTTTTGGACTCTACTTTGTAATGACAGGATTACACGCACTTCATATTATAATTGGTTTGGCAATTATTGTTGCTGCAATTATTCGTATTCGTAAAGGAACAGTGCATGAGAACCGGGCTGCACTTCTTGAAAATGCTGGATTATACTGGCATTTAGTCGATCTTATCTGGATTTTCTTATTCCCGCTTTTCTACCTAATAACTTAATAAAACAAAGTATGTCAGAAGAAAAACATCATATTGTTCCGTACAGAGTTTATATAATTGTTCTGCTGGCTCTGCTGGCACTAACTTTTGCTTCCATTGGAATTACAAGTATCGAATTAGGCGAATACACAGTTGCAGGAGCACTTATTTTTGCATGTATAAAATCGTTTTTGGTATTAACCTATTTTATGCACCTCAAATACGACAAAAAGTACATCAGAGCAATGGTGGTATTTGTTTTTGTCATTTTTGTTGTAATGATAGTTATTACATTTTTAGATTATTTATATAGATAAAGTATAGATATGTATAGTCCAGAAGTCACACAAGCATCGAATTTTGTCCAAGGCGTCGATACCGCATTCCTTGTAATTTTGGGAATCTCGTTCTTTTTCCTGATTGTATTAACGGTTGTAATGATTTATTTCATTTATAAATACAATCGAAAACGAAATCCGGTAGCAACCCAAATTCACGGAAACACAACACTTGAAATTATTTGGACTGTTGTTCCTTTTTTGCTTACAATGGTAATGTTTTATTATGGTTGGGCAGGTTGGAAACCCATGCAAAAAGCACCAAAAGATTCAATGGAAATTACTGTTTACGGAAGAATGTGGAATTTTAGTTTTGAATATGAAAATGGAAAACGAACCGACACGCTATTTTTACCCAAAGACCAGCCTATAAAACTGAATCTCGTGGCAATGGACGTTTTACACAGTTTATACATTCCTGCTTTTCGCGTGAAACAGGATATGGTTCCGGGAATGGAAAATAACTTTATGTGGTTCGAACCACAAAGAGAAGGAATTTTTGAACTTTATTGTGCTGAATATTGCGGACTGCAACACTCGTACATGTACACTTACGTGAAAGTTATGGAGGAGAATGAATTTACGGATTGGCTGGTTGATACTACCCAGGTTGCTGCTTTGGATATTGAATCTCCAACGGCAACCGGAAAACGAATCATGCAAAATATTGGTTGTTTTGCCTGTCATAGTTTAGACGGCTCAAAACTGGTTGGCCCAAGTTTTAAGGGAATATGGGGGGAAGAACACACCGTTGTTACCGGCAAAGAAACACGGCAGGTTTTAGTCGATGAAGAATACATAAAATCATCTATTTACGATCCGAATGAAGATGTAGTTGAAGGATTTAGTAAGGGATTGATGCTTTCATACCGAGGGCAACTCTCGGACGACGACATTACAAATATTGTGGAATATTTAAAAACGTTGAAGTAGTTTGAGAAAGAAGTCGCAGTGGACAGTAACAGTTTTCAGTAAGTAAGTCATTCATCTACTAACTTTTGATCCACCATCTCAAAAATAAAAAAATAATAATTAAAGAACTTTTTGGATTTGAAATCATTTTTGAAAATTATATACGAATTGGGCAAAGTACGCATTTCTTTGCCCATTGCTTTATCTGCTTTAACCGGCTACGTAATGTTTACAGGCGAACTAGATTCTCAGGGTTGGTTGCTGGCGTTGGGAGTTTTTTTTATATCGTGCAGTTCGAGTGCAATAAACCACTGGCAGGAAAGGGACATTGATGCAAAAATGCCACGAACAAAAAACCGCCCTATCCCTTCAGGGAAAATTTCAGCGAATGGAGCTTTTTTAGTAGCAGTTGGTTTTGCAATTACAGGGTCGATTCTTCTTTTTCTGACCAATCCAATTATGGCATTAATTCTGAGCTGGCTTACCTTGTTCTTTTACAACGTAGTTTATACTCCATTGAAAAAAATATCTGCTTTTGCAGTCATTCCAGGCTCGATGGTTGGTGCATTGCCGCCAATGATTGGCTGGGCAGGAGCAGGAGGAAGTTTGTCGTCGGAAGTGATTTTGTTGGTAGCTGGTTTCTTTTTTATCGGACAGATTCCACATTTTTGGTTGCTGTTGATGATGTTTGGCGATCAATATAAACTTGCCGGATTGCCAAGTTTAAATCAGATTTTTAACGAAAGCCAATTGAAACGAATAACATTTACCTGGGTTCTAACAACAGTGGCATCTGCGCTTTTGGTTATATTTTTTGTGTTCACCAATAAACTGTTAATGTTTGCACTTTTGTTTTACACGTTCTACCTGCTTTCGTCGTTAACAATGGCAGTGGTGGTACAAAAAGAATTAAAGGTGCGCCCGGCATTTTTGAAACTCAATTTGCTCTACCTTTTTATGATGTTCTTTTTAATTGCAGACGCTTTATTCAGAGCTTAAAACCTTTGAATAACTTCGGGAAACTATTGCTATTCATTATTTTAAAAGTAAGCGAGTACTAACTTTATGATTTTTTAAACTTTAGGGAAATATTTTTTATTCAATTATCGGTGTCCTTTTGATTGTTTATTGATACATTAGCTTCTTATTTTTATCAACTAAAACTAACGAAGGCTTTACTATTTTTGAGGTTCATTCTTGAAAAATTGAAAACCTTTTGGAGTGTTTTTGTGTTAACAATTAAGTCATATTAAAAATATGCCATTGTATTACTACTAAACTGAACAGAATGAGCGATTATTTCTTAGGGGAAAAGTGTATAAAAAAAGTATCATTTTTAATTTTCCTGCTTGTTTTTATTTCTTGTTTTACCATTTCCAAAGATTTATATTCTAAACCTGAGACTTCAGTTATTTCAGATGGCCATTCACATGAAGACATAAATCGAGGCAAACGTGTTTTTATGGGCTTGCTACCTTTTAATAGCACGCATGAATCGTGTGTTTCTTGCCATAACATCAAACAAGTTGACACTTTAAACTGGAATCCGTCAGCAATGGCCATTGCAGCAAAATTTGCCGACAAAGATTTTGAATCGTTTCAGCAAGTTGTAATGCAACCCACCGGAATTAAAATGGAAGCTTCGCACAAAAATTTTAACATTGACGAAGAAGATTTAAAAACTGTAAAAATTTACCTTAACGATTTAGCTCATTCCGGTGTTGATCCGGCAAAACCAACTTACAATAATTTAATTCTGTTTTTATTTTTAGGACTATTAATTACTTGGGGAGTTGTTGAACTCATTTTCCTTCATAAAATAAAACTAAAATTTATTCCATTAATAATAATTATTGGCGCATTTGGCATTCAGGTTCGAATGATTGTTACAGATGCCATTAAATTGGGGCGGCAGGAAAATTATGCACCCGACCAACCCATAAAATTTTCACACAAAGTACACGCAGGCGACAATGCCATAGATTGTATGTATTGTCACACTACAGTTGAACAAGGAAAATCAGCAGGAATTCCTGCTGCTAATCTTTGTATGAATTGCCATGTTTTAATCCGTGAAGGAGCAAACAGTGGTAAATTCGAAATTTCAAAAGTGGTTGAAGCAGCCGAAAATGGGAATCCTGTGGATTGGAATCGAATTCACAATTTGCCCGACCATGTATTTTTTAGTCATGCGGTGCATGTTGGCTCGGGGAAATTAGATTGTGCACAATGCCACGGCGCCGTCGAAGAAATGGATTTAATGAAACAACAAAACGACCTTTCAATGGGATGGTGTATTAATTGCCATCGCGAAACACAAGTAGATTTTGTTGACAATAAATATTATGAGCATCATTTAAAACTGCACGAAGATTTAAAAGCAGGTGTAATCGATTCGGTTACAGCACAAGATATCGGAGCAAACGATTGTATGCGTTGCCATTATTAGTTTTGAGTTTAAAGTTTCGAGTTCAAAGTTGAGGGAAGGTCTTTCGTGGGATGGATTTCCCCTTCGGGACTCAGAGGTAGAGAGGGCAACGGTAAAGTTTAAGTTGAAGAGTAAGGGTTAAAAGTTTGTAGCTGTGTAGAAAAGCAGTAATTAGAGTGAAACGTAAAATCAATAAAATGAAGAAGGTAGCAATTTTAGCAGTAATGGCAGTTATGATATTGTTGTTTAGCAGTTGTACCGAAAATAAAAAAAGTAAGGCAAGTAAAATTGAAGTTTCAAAAACTACTGAAAACTTTGATTGGCTTTTGGGAAATTGGAAAAGGAACAACGAAGAAGCTGGAAAAGAAACCTTTGAAGTTTGGGAAAAAACAAGTAATTCTGAATACATAGGTTTAGGATTTACGATGCAAAATGGCGACACGATAAAGCAAGAAAAGATTAAACTAATTAAGTTGAACGGAAAATGGGATATGGAGGTTAAAGTTCCTGAAGAGGCTGAATCAATTATTTTTAAAATGTCAGAATTCGACAAAAATGAATTTACCTGCGTGAATGAAGTGCTTGATTTCCCAAATAAAATAAAGTACTGGAGAAATGGCGACAAAATAAACGCATTAGTTTCTGGAGGTGATATGGAAATTCCATTTGAATTTGAAAAAATTATTGAAAAGTAAAGCCAGCATTTATTGGAAAAATTTCCATCGATAATAGTAGTAGCTAATTTAAAGTTGATGGTTCAGAGGTAAAGTTGAAAATCAGGTTATGACAAAATATTGGAGAAGTATAGACGAATTAAATAATCCGGTTGAATTTAAAAAGACTGAGATTAAACTGGAGCTGGATGCCAAACGTGTCGGAATTGGGGAACAATCAAGTTCTTCTCGACGCGATTTTCTTAAAACACTAGGCTTTAGTCTCGCAGCAGCAAGCGTTGTAGCAAGCTGTAAAAAACCTATCAACAAAGCAATTCCCTACCTTATAAAACCGGAAGAAGTTACTCCGGGAATGGCAAACTATTATGCTTCAACTTATTTCGAATCGAACGAATATTGTAGCGTTTTGGTTAAAGTGCGCGACGGACGGCCCATTAAAATTGAAGGAAATAATCTTTCATCCATTTCACAACAAGGTACTACGGCAAGAGTGCAGGCATCTGTTTTAGGTTTATACGACGACGCTCGATTTAAATCTCCCATAAAAAGAGGAAGTGCTGTTACATGGGAAGAAGCAGATGAATACATTATTAAAAAAATTGAGCAGTTAAAAGGCGCAAATAAAAAACTGGTACTTCTTACACAAACAATAATTTCTCCCTCAACAAAAAAAATAATTGAGCAGTTTTTAACTGCCAATCCAAATGCTCAGTGGTTGCAATACGACGCAGTTTCAGCTTCGGGAATTTTAAAAGCCAACGAAGGCAGTTTTGGGAAGGCATTGGTTCCCGATTATCGTTTCGAAAAAGCCAAAGTAATAGTGAGTTTTGGAGCCGACTTTTTAGGAACATGGATTTCTCCGGTGGAATTTACAAAAGGATATTCATTGGGTAGAAAAGTGTTGGACAAAAATGACGAAATGAGCCGCCATTACCAGTTTGAATCCGGAATGACTTTAACCGGTTCAAATGCCGATGTTCGTTTCCCAATTAAACCCTCGGAAGAAAAAACAATATTAACTGCCTTGTATTATCAGCTTTTGCAAGCCAATGGATTTATGACAATTGCAGCTCCAGGTAGCCCCGTTGATGTTAAAGATGTAGTTGCCGACCTTTTGGAAAACAAAGAAAAATCAATTGTTATTTCAGGAAGCAACGATACAAATATTCAAATACTGGTAAACGCCATAAATAATCTTTTGGGAAATTATGGCTCAACCATTAAGTTAGACAAAACGGTAAATACACGACAGGGAATTGATGCCGATTTTGAAACTTTTATTTCAGAGTTAAAAGCAGGTGAAATTGCCGGACTTTTGTGCTGGGGAGCAAATCCGGTTTATAATCATCCTGCCGGGAGCGATATTAAAAATGCAATTGAAGGCCTGGAACTTTCGGTTTCATTTGCCGATAGAAACGACGAAACAACAAATGCTTGCCATTGGGTTTGCCCCGATTCTCATTATCTGGAATCGTGGAACGATGCTGAACCAAAAGCAGGAGTTTACAGTTTGGCCCAACCTACAGTATCTAAACTGTTCGACAGTCGTCAGGTTCAGGATTCGCTGGCAAAATGGAGCGGAGTTGCAGAACCTAATTACTACGAATTCATAAAAAAACACTGGAAAGAAAACTTATTCGGATTACAATCTGAATTTACAGATGCCCGAACTTTTTGGAACGATGTTTTACAAAAAGGTGTTTTTGAATCAAAAAATAATATTTCGGAAGAATTGGTTTATTCTGAAAACGGAATAGACGAAGCCGTTTTGTTGGCAAATTCAGAACAAAAAGGCTGGGAAATTAATTTTTACGAAAGTATAGCTATTAGTGACGGACATGCTGCAAATAATCCGTGGTTACAAGAATTACCCGACCCAATTGCAAAAATAAGCTGGGACAATTTTGCTGCTGTTCCTGTAAAATGGGCAGAAGAAAATGGGATTGTTAACGAAAGTGTAATTACAATAAATGGTATTGAATTACCAGTTTATGTTCAGCCCGGACAAGCGCCCGACACGATTTCTGTAGCTTTGGGATATGGGCGCGAAATTGCGGGTAAAGTTGGCGACGGAGTTGGAAAAAATATGTTCGCACTCTCTGCGATTGAAAATGGTTCAAAGAAACTTTGGGTTGCTGGCGCCGATGTTAAAACCACAGATAAAACTTTTGAGCTGGCTCTTTCGCAAACACACCATTCGATGGAAGGTCGCCCCATTGTTAGAGAAACAACTTTCGACGAATGGCAACTTGACCCAACTTCAGGAAATGAACTAAAAAAAGAGCACGAAGAACATGATGTTTCTTTGTATCCTGAGCCGGAATTCAAAGGTCATCATTGGGGAATGGCGGTTGATTTATCGTCGTGTATTGGGTGTGGAAACTGCTCCGTTTCTTGTCAGGCCGAAAACAACATTCAGGTAATCGGAAAAGAACAAGTTCGCAATCGTCGGATTATGCATTGGATTCGTGTGGACAGATACTTCACTAACGATGCTGAAAATCCAGAAGTTTATCATCAGCCGGTAATGTGTCAGCATTGCGACAATGCACCTTGCGAGAATGTTTGTCCGGTATCGGCAACTCCACACAGCGAAGAAGGCTTAAACCAAATGGCGTACAACCGTTGCGTGGGAACTAAGTATTGCATTAACAATTGCCCATACAAAGTGCGTCGTTTTAACTGGTTTCAATATGTAAATAACGATAAGTTTGATTTTGCTTCAAACACCGATTTGGGACGAATGGTTTTAAACCCTGATGTTACCGTTCGTTCTCGTGGCGTGGTCGAAAAATGTTCGTTCTGTGTACAACGTATTCAGGAGAAAAAAGCAGATGCGAAATTGGATGGTCGCAAATTGGAAGATGGAGAAATTCAAACAGCTTGTGTTCAATCGTGTCCGGCTGATGCGCTGGTGTTTGGCGATTTAAAAAATCCTGACAGCAAAATTTCAAAATACTTTAAAAACGAACGAAATTATCATTTATTGGAAGAGTTGCACACATTGCCATCGGTTGGATATTTGACTAAAGTTAGAAATAAGACGAGTTAAGATAAAGTAATGAGATTTGAGCAGTGAGTCTTGAGAACGAACAATAATGTTGAACGTCATTCCGAACTTGTTTCGGAATCTATTTTAAAGATACTGAAACAAGTTCAGCATGACGAAAAGCCCCTATAGGGGTTTGGGGTAAAAAGAATAAAATAAGAAAGCGTAATTGCCTATGTATAATTCAGCGGTTAGAGGAAAATTAATTAATGGGGATAAAAGCCTGGGACAGATTTCGCAGGAAATTATTGCCCCGATTCATGCTAAAACACCAATCTGGTGGTACGGCGCATTGTTGGTAAGCCTTGGAATGTTTGGATTTGGACTGTATTGCAAATACATTACTGTTACCACGGGAATTGGAACCTGGGGAGTAAACAATTCTGTTGCATGGGGATGGGCAATTATCAATTTTGTTTGGTGGATTGGAATCGGACACGCGGGAACGGCATTCTCTATTTTCCTTTTGATATTAAGACAAAAGTGGCGTACTGCAATTAATCGGGCAGCAGAAGCAATGACGGTTGTGGCAGTATTTTGTGCCAGTTTATTTCCACTCCTTCACATGGGTCGTCCCTGGTTATTTTTCTATATTTTCCCATATCCAAATACTCGCGGTCCGCTTTGGGTAAATTTTAACTCACCCTTGTTTTGGGATTTTGTGGCCATTTCTGCCTATTTACTTATTTCTGCAAGTTTTTGGTATTTTGGAATGGTACCCGATTTTGCAACCATTCGCGACACTGCCAAATCGAAAATCAAAAAAGCCGTTTATGGTTTCTTTTCATTTGGCTGGACAGGCTCGAGTAAAGAGTGGTTGCGTTTTGAAGGATTAAGTTTTGTGTTGGGAGGAATTGCAGCCGTTTTGGTAGTTTCTGTGCACTCCATAGTATCCACCGATTTTGCTGTTTCGGTTAAAGCCGGTTGGCACACAACCATTTTCCCTCCCTACTTTGTTGTTGGTGCAATATTTTCTGGATTTGCAATGGTTTTAACCTTGGTTATTACCATGCGAGGCTTGTATAAAATGAACGATTTTATTACCGATTCGCATATCGATGCGGTTTGTCGGGTTTTGGTTTTTATCTCGTTAATTATGGGAACTGCCTATATGACCGAAATTTTTATGGCCTGGTATTCCGGGTCTGATTATGAAACTTATCTGTTTTTTCACACTCGTATTTTTGGTGAATATGCCGTTCAATTTTGGATAATGTTTATCGCCAACGCAGTTGTTCCTCAATTATTCTGGTTCAAAAAAATGCGTCGGAATATGTGGGTTGTTTTTACTGTTTCAATCATAATAAATATTGGAATGTGGTTCGAGCGTTTTAACATTGTAATTACCTCGTTAAGCCGCGATTATCTGCCATCCAGTTGGGCACCCTATTCACCTTCGTGGGTAGAAGTTGGATTCTTTATTGGTACACTGGGAATGTTTATTGCAGGAGTTCTTTTGTTCTTCCGATTCATTCCAATGATTGCGATTTCAGAATTAAAGAGTGTGGCAAAATTCGATAAACCACAGAAAAATCACGTAAAAAATACTAGCCATGAATAAGGATTATATTTTAGGTGTTTTTGATGATGAAGAAAGTTTGGTAGAGGCTTTCGATAAAGTAAAAGAAAAAGGAATTTTACCCACTGAAGTTTATACTCCGTACCCTGTTCACGAGATTTTGGAGGGAATGAAAGACAAAACTTACATTACACATGCAGCTTTTATATACGGATTATTTGCTACAATTGGTATTTTAGGATTTCTTACGTACGCAGCCGGGATTAGCTGGCCATTGGATTATGGAGGAAAACCGTTTAATGCTTTTCCTTCGTTCATAATTGTAACTATTGTTGCTGTAATTCTAGCTATTACTCTACTTACACTTTTTACTTTTTCGGCAAGTGCAAAAATATTCCCGGCAAAAAAGGCTGAAATTTTTCATGAACGTGCAACCGACGATAAATTTATAATGGTTTTGGATAAAAAAAGCCTAGGTAAAAACAATGATTTGATTCAGTCGATTATTAAAGAAAATGGTGAAATTGAATAACTTTTAGAAATGAAAAAATCAAAATACATCTCATTTATTGTTTTACTTTTTCTTTTGCTGAATTCCTGCGACTATAATCGTCGTACAACCGGCTGGGAATACGACGACACCATGTCACAATCGCAAGCATTCGAAAGCTACACGCTAAACTCAAATTTTGCCGATGGTAAAACCATGCAACCTCCAGTTGAAGGAACAATTCCGCGTGGCATAAAACCTTATTCTTACGAAAAAACCGATGAAGACAGAGCTGTTGCAGCAGCAACTTTAATTAATACTATTGAACCAAACTTGGAAAATATTAAGCGTGGAGAAAAAATGTATGGAATTTACTGCATGCAATGCCATGGAGAAAAAGGTGACGGACAAGGATCTTTGTACGTAAATAAAAAATACACTTATCCTCCGGCAAGTTTACTCAGCGAAAAGATGCTGGCAAACCCGGAAGCAGACATTTACCACGTAACTACTGTCGGACATGGAATTATGGGCGAGCATGGAACAATGATTCAGCCCGACGACCGCTGGAAAATTGCAATGTATATTAAACAAGAACTACAGAATTAACTCAATAATGAATCAGAACTATTACGTGTGGCTTCGTCTTTCCGAACTCGTTTCGGAATCTATTAAGAAATAGATGCTGAAATAAATTCAGCATGACGGACAAAGTAACGGCTGATGTTTTAAGAATAAAAAAACCGATTATGGAAGAGAAATTAATCGTCTCGAAAAATTTTAAATTACTTACTTATGCATTAATTGCAATTGGTGTAATTTCGTTTGCATTGGGTTTTATTTTTGATGCAAAACGTACCTGGGCGAATTATTTATTAAATAACTACTATTTTATTTCCATAGCAATTGGAGCAGCTTTTTTTGGTGCCATTCAATATATTTCTCAATCGGGTTGGTCGGCAATGTTTAAACGAATTCCAGAAGCCATGTCTGCATATATTCCATTTGCAGGAGTATTTTTTCTGATTATGTATTTTGGAATGCATTCTATTTTCGAATGGACTCATGAAGAAGTAGTTCAAAACGACCATTTGTTGCAATACAAATCACCCTACCTAAATGTACCATTCTTTTTTGCTCGGGTAGTTATTTTCTTTTTTGTATGGACTATAATGTCACGATTACTTCGTAAAATTTCATTGCAAGAGGACGAATTTGGGGGAATTAAATATTTTGAAAAATCAGAATTTTATTCAAAAATTTTCATTTTTATAATTGCGATAACTTTTAGCGCTTTTGCAGTAGATATGTTAATGTCGCTCGAACCACACTGGTACAGCACATTGTTTGCAGGCAAAAGTTTTATTGCTGCTTTTTTACATGCATCTTCAATTATTACATTAATTGTAATTCTTTTAGCACGTTCCGGGAAAATTAAAGATTTAAACCAGAGCCATTTGCACGATTTTACCCGTTATATTTTTATGACCAGCATTGTTTGGGGCTACTTTAATTTTGCGGAATATGCACTTATTTGGTACGGCAATATTCCAGAAGAAACAATGTGGTTTGCTCACCGTTCTTATGGAACATTCAAAATATTATTCTTTGTAAATATTGTTTTGAATTGGCTGGTTCCTTTTTTAGTATTAATGCCACGCAAATCGTCAAGAAGTAAAATGATAATTCTACCGGTTATAATCGTTCTGATAATTGGTCAATACACCGAATTGTATTACATTATTTGGCCGGCCACAGTTCACGAAGCAAAATTTGGCTTGCTGGAAATCGGTACATTTCTTGGTTATGTTGGATTGTTCTCACTGGTAGTTTCAAACTATTTGGCAAAAGCGAGTTTGGTTCCTAAAAATCATCCGTATTTACAGGAAAGTATTCACCATCATTTTTAATCTTCCCTAAATATAAGTTAGCCTTTTTAAAAAAAACAAACTCATAAAAATCTGTTTATAAATGAATATTTTAAATCGTTTTACACCTGGAACTGGTTGATTATTGAACATGTAATACCGATTTGACAACAAAATGTCGCAAATTTTCACTTCGAAAATTCAATTAGTAAGTGCGACAATTTCTCTTTCAAAAATAAAAAATATAGATTTTTTATTTTTGAAAGAGAAGCTTAAAACTGTTGAATTATGAACAAAAAGAATTACAGACTTATCTTTTTAACCTGATAAATACTTTCCGTTTTTAAAATAATAAAATAAATCTCCTTCTTTTTGTTTGCCGGCTGCCATTTAATGTGTTGAGGTTCCAGATTACTTTCTGATTCAAGCAGTGTTTCGATGTATTTTCCCGACTTATCGTAAACAGAAATATTTATTGTTGAATCGTTTCCAAATGAGTAATTTATATTTGCTGACTTTTTAAAAATCCCACCATAAAAAACCTGAAACAAATGTCCCTCATTTTCTTCAATTAAAAAGTCTTCAGCATCATTTATTTGCGGACTTCCGGCATTTACCCACGCTGTATAAAGCAACGAAGCAAAACTTAACGATGCTTCAGCAAATAACAACTGGGTGTAATTTTGGGTCTGTTTCCAAAGAGATTCAGTATATATTTTGGACGAATTATTTCCTGCCAATTCGTGAGCATTATTATCTGCTATTAAAATTGAATCGATGTACTTGTAATTTTTATATAGATAGTTAAAAATAAAATGCTCCGGATTTTCAATAAAAACAGCCGGCTTCCCCGAGTAACAAATATCATTTTGAAATTCGTTAATCATGGCAGATTCGTATCGACCATGAATTCCTTTATTACCAGAAAATTGCCCATCGTAGTTTCGCGTAATGTGAAAAGGCATGTGACCATCGGCAACAAAATGCCCCAAATCGGCAGCAAAAAAAGCTGCCTTTTCCCAATCATTTTGTTTAAAACAGTTGGTTAACGAATCCAGAATTGACAAAGTCACCCATGGTAAAGTTCCCTGTTTAATAACAAATTCCTCCCCATGTTTTTCCGTTACCTCGGAATTCGAATGAGAAATTTTACCTGTTTCCTGGTATTCAGGATAATTGTCAATATCGATGTAATGGTTTGTCGCCTGTTCAGGAAACGATGCCCTCCGAAAATCTGCATCCGATGCATGACTTGAAAGATAGGCCGTCCAATCCCAGAAATGAGACATTTCCTGATTAAATGACAGCGCAGTTTTTAAACTGATAATTCGGTGTCCGGTTTTCCCCCAACTTATTAAAACAAAAGCGAATACTACGATGGCCGGAAAAAGGAATGCTGACTTAAATTTTTTCATTTATAATTTTTCAATTGCGATGGCAATATTAACATTTTTCGGGGATTAAAAGTTTGCAATTTTTAGAATGAAACCGAACAAATTAAATGGGGTTAAGATTTTCGTCTTTTGACAAAACATCTAATTCGCCTTCAGAATTAAATCCACGTGAAGAGTTATCTCATCAAATCAAAAAGTACCCCCTCCCGCAAAGCAAAATCGGTTTGGAAAATGTCTTTAATTCCAGTTTCAGAAATCAACTGCTCAATTAAAATTACAGCCGGTACAATTAAATCTACACGAACCATGTCCATCCCTTTTATTTTTAATCGTTGTTTGCGAGTTGATTTTATGAGCGAATTATAAATTTCGTAAAATTGTTGAATTGAAATTTCTTGTGAAGTTCGCTGCTTTTCTCCCGGATTTACTTTGTCAATTATATCGGCGATAGTATCAAATGCACCTGAGCAACCAATTATTGTTTGAACCGGGATTTCGGTACATTTTTTAAATGCACTTTTATGTTCTTTTGAAAAATAGTTTTGAAGGATTTTTATTTCATCGGGTTGAATTGGATCTGAAATCTGAAACTGATTTACAACTCTGGACATTCCGGTTGGGCGACTTTCTTTCCAAAACATTTCTTTTTGGTGAGCCAGAATTAGTTCGTTGCTCCCTCCCCCAATATCCAAAATTATTGAAGGGTTTTTAAATTCTTTAATCGCCAGCAAAACGCCTTTAAAAATTAGTTCAGCTTCTTTTTCACCTGAAATAACTTTTACAATCCACCCGGATTCTTCACTTATTTTTTCGAGAAATTCAATTTTATTTCCAGCTGACCGAACCGCTGAAGTTGCAATTACTTTAACTTTTTCAACATTATATTTTTTTATGAATTTTTTATGAATCTGAAATGATTGTAAAGTGCGGGCGGTTGCTTCCCGACTTATTTCGTTTTCCCTGATTTTATCGTCTCCCAATTTTACCAGCTGTTTACTTTGATGCAGAATTTTGAAATCAGAGGAGTTTACCTCAGCAACAAGTAAATTACAAGTATTTGTTCCAAGGTCGATAATTGCAGTTCTCATTCAGTAAATTTATAATAAAGTGAAAGTATAAGAATTTATTATTTGTAGGATTCGTTTCACAATTAATTTTTTGTACAATCATTTTCCAGCTTTACTATAAATTCTGTTAATTTGCCTATAAAACTGAAAAACAATGGATTTTTTATTTCAACCTGAAACTTACATTTCGCTTATTACACTTACCTTTTTAGAAATTGTATTGGGAATCGATAACATTATTTTTATTTCAATAATTACCGACCGGCTCCCAGAAGAAAATCAAAAACGGATTCGTACTATCGGGCTTTTACTTGCACTTGTAATGCGGATTATTTTGCTTTCGCTGATAACGTTTATTATTCAACTAAAAGAGCCGCTTTTTACTTTGTCTGAACACGCAGTTTCTGTTCGTGATGTAATTCTGTTTTTGGGTGGAACTTTTTTACTCGCTAAAAGTGTTTCCGAAATTCATGAGAAAACGGAGGGCGGACATGAAAATAAAATATCGGCAAAAAAACATTCGGTTGGGTATGTTATTATGCAAATATTATTATTGGATATTGTTTTTTCGTTCGACTCGATTTTAACTGCAATCGGCCTTTCAAACCGGCTTGCAATAATGATTACCGCCATTGTAATTGCAATGATTGCCATGATTTATTTTGTTGAAATAATTAGCCGGTTTATAAAACAACATCCGACTTTTCAGGTGCTGGCACTTTCATTTTTAATACTGATTGGATTTATGCTTATTCTCGATGGATTTCATTTCGAGATTCCAAAAGGATACATTTATTTTGCCCTTTTCTTTTCGGTAATGGTAGAAGTTATTAATACGAAAGTTAGGAAAAAAGCAAAACGTTCAGATCAAATTACTTGATCAATCACCCAAAATAAAAGATGATTAAATCGATAAGAAAGAGGGAAATAAATAGCATGTATTTACATCGAATCTACGAAAAAAATCTCATTTCACCTGCCATAAAAGTTTAATCCCTTAAACAACGTACAGAAAATCCAAACTTTTTATAGTTCCCCAGAACAACAATTTGAGTATGATCTTTATCAAGTCCGCGGCCTCTTCCTGTTTCTGCAAAATAAGTCGCCTCTGTTGAAGACCACCAATAACCACCAAATCCAGCTCCATTGAATGGGCAGCAGAGACCTCCCGGGAGAGCTGAAAAACCTGTTTCGTTGGTTCCGTTTCCACCATCCCATCCGCTTGTTGATTTTAACTTGCTTCCTTCATCTGTTCCCCTCCAACCTGCTTTTGGAATTTCCTCGGAGCTCATTCCAAGATACAGTTCCAACTGTCTCCACTCTTCCTCAGAAGGCAAGTGCCATCCCTCCGGACTAACCGCCTGGGCAGCAGCCCAGTTATAAAGTGCTCCGTATTTTATAAAATGCTCAGATTGAATTGCTACAGATACATCAGTACCTTCGTAACCATTAACGTAAATAAGTGAATCTGTTGGCGATTCAATTGTCGATGGACTGACATGTGGCAGATACGCCAAATTCTCTGCCAGCCAAATCTGATTTCCGATTTTTACGGTTTGATAAACTTTGTTATCTCTTGAATCGGTAAACTCAATATTGTATAAATTAAAATTTATAGATTCTGATTCTGTAATTTTCAATCCTTCTGGAAGTGACAGGTAATCTTTTTTAGATACTGAAATTTGAATGCTGTCACCAATTTTAAAGCTGAAATCTTCTGCCGTAGCTATTTCAGCATTTTTAAGTGTTTCCCTCGATGTGTTTTTTTCAATTATATCAATATTAAATGCTTTTGATTTTACTGAACCAATTGTTTTAAATGACTGAATTCCCAGTGGAGAATCTAACTTAACCATAAAAATACCTGTTACACCAAGTTCAATTTTGATTGAATTATTTGCATTTAATAATTTTTTATCCGAAACATACATTTTCTTTCCAGAGATATCATAAATAGAAAGTCCTACTTCGGTTTCTATATTAGAAATGTTTGTCAGGATTAATAATCCCGGAATGTTTTGAGAGGCAATAAATCCGGATGAATTATGATAATTATTTACTCCCGTCGTATTCCATTCGGTCAGTTCAATTTCATAAAAATCTTGAACTGGTAAATCACCAAATACAATTCGAGTATTATTTGTTTTATTCTCAACGATAATAGAATCGAGTGCAGTTTTTTCATTGTTTAATTCACCACTAACTGTGTAAACTAAATTCTGAGCATTCAAAAATCCAATTGAAAAAAATAGTACGAAACAAAAACATAGAAAATTTTTCATAGCAAGGTTAGTTTTAGCTTGAGCTTTAAAGTTATTTATAACTTTATTGCTAATCAAATGAAAAACTAATTTAGAAAACATCTAATTAAAAACGTTATTTGATTAGTATGAATTCTTAATTCGAACCATTTTATATTTTTATTATCCGATTTAGCCTGAACTATTAATAAATTTGTCGGACATCTTTTTAACGTTCTAGAAAATGAGGATTTCCCTGGAAACAAATCCGTTTGTTGTCACGATTGTATAATTTTTTTTGTTTAAATTCATTTTTTTTGTAAAGAAGATTCCTCTTGTTTTCCATCTTATTCTTGCAGATGATACAAAATCCCAAAATCGAAAGGCGACCAAACAGAAGTTTTAACTTCAATTTCTTTTAGTGCTTGGTTCACCCAAATATTACATGTTTTGTAAAACGAAAAATTTCCTTTGGCTTCAAAAAAGCTATCGTAATTGTTGTATCCATCAACATTCAGTTTTATTAATTTTCCATTTCCTGTTTTCAAAAAAGAGTTTTCAATGTATTTGTTTAATAAATCAATTTGTGATTCACATAAAAATAATTTATTCCACGATTGATTTGAATTTCGACAACAAGTTACGTGCATTGCAGTTTCGCTTTTCAGGAAAAGTGCTTTAAATGCAGTTGGAAGTGTAAGGTCGGACCACTCCGGAGTATTGATGTAAAATTCTTTGTCGCCCCAACCAAACGAAACATACTTTGTCCCTTTTAAAACTTCAAGTTTTTCAAGAAATTCAGGTTGAATGTTTTCAACAGGTAAAACAATATCGAGGTGTACACCATTTGTTGTTATAAAGATTTGTTTTTTAACGGTGCAGCTAAATTCAGAAGGGTGTGTTTTTAAAAGTGAAAAAACCAAAGCGGAAACAAAATAAAACGCAACTACAAAAATTATAAAAATCAGCAGCTTTTTCAGGAGTTTTAAAATGCGGCTGAGTATTTTTATTTTTATCACTAAACTATTAAAAGTTGAAGAAACCTGTGTGTTACTTTTTATTCCAGGTTGAAAAGTTGAATCGCATTTTCCCTGAATACACCGGCAATAATTTTCCGCGCGGTTTGTTCATCCATTTCCCCTTTTTCAATCCGTTCGGCCAAAACTTTGCAAACTACCTTTTTACCAAATTCCAGCGAACCGACTGTTTCTTCAATAAAATGACAATCGCCACCCCAAAGAAATTTATTGTACGGAACGCAATCGAGCATTTCGTTAAAAGTAACCAACGCACGCTGTTTCGAAATTTGTGGTAGCCAAACCAGGTTCAAATAAACATTTGGGAACATTTTGCCCAGTGCAACCCATTCGCCGGTCCACGGAAAACCACCATGAAATAAATCGAATTTTGTGTTTCGATGTTGAAGAAACAGATTATTTAATTTTATCGGTTTTCCGTTATCGAGTTGATTGCCGTTGCCAGCCAAATAACCGGTATGAATTTGAACCGGCAATTCGTATTCAGCAGCTTTGTCGAGAAACCAGTGAAACATAAAATCCTGCAATGCTTTTACTTCGTCAGCATTTAATTGTTGAGATTTATCGAAAAGTGAAGTAGCCATTTCAATAGAAATTTTTTCGTAATCAATCGACCGTCCGTAAGCCATTGAATTTTTCAATCCAATTGCACCATTTTTAATGGCCGACTGCAACATAAAATCCGCAAAATTCAGGTAATCGTTTAATGAGTTTATGGATTCAACTCCCGAGTTTTCTTTAAATTCAACAAATTCCATGTTTCCATCGTTGTAAACATTTTTTGCTGCTCCAATATCGTAAACCAGTTTATTCACCTGGAAAATCAGCGAATAGTGTTTTTTGTCGATATCCATATTATGCGGGGCCCAGTACTGATCGAGAAACATGGTTTCAAAATTTACTTTCCGGAAACATTCGTCGAACCAGTCTCCATAATTTTGATATTTTTCATCAATTTGTTTTGAAAGTAATTCAATTCCTACTTTTGTGAAAATGGGTTTATCGTATTCGTAGCATTTTTTAATACCTTCCCAAAAATGCTGGTAGTAACTTGAGTTGGCAGTATAATTAAGATATTCGCCAAAAAAATCCCACATTTCGTCGAGCGAACTGTTATTTACGGTTTCAATATCGAAATTCTTTGCACCGGCTGAAACTACATCTGCCCGCAAATAAGATTTATGTAACAAGGTCCAGAAATTGAATTTTGTATATTCCAAATCTGTAGGAGTGCGTTGGTGCTCGTGCGTATTGATTACTTTTAACGAATTGGCGTAATCCATTAATCGATTGTACGTTTTGTTTTGTGGAACAGAACAACCAATAATTACTGCTAAAAAAAGGAGGGAGGATTTTACAAAAAGTGATTTTCTGATTTTCATTTCTTATGGATTTAGTTGAAGTTTACCAAAAAATTAACTCTTAAAATTATAAAAATCAGTTGAGCCGACATATTATTAATTCATAAAAAAAAAATGACACCCCGTAAAAGGATGCCATTTTTTAGCTGTTTAATTATCAGAAAATAAATCGTTTTATCAACCACGTAAAATGGCTTTTGCCTTGTCGTCGAGAGCTTCAGTCATAAACGGTATGTTTGTTACTTCGGCTGTTTCGCGGTTCGATGCAATTAAGTCGCTGCGGTCAGATTCTTTTAAATTGAATTTTCGTGCCCCGGCCATAAATTGTTGAAGGCCACCGGCAAGTTTGTCGGCATAACCCATCATGGCAATTGCTCCAAAAGGAATATTTTTCATTTCGTCTTTACCCACTTTATTTTTTACAGTTTCCCATTCTGCAAAAATCTCTTCGGGGTATTTCCCATATTCTGTTACTGACGGAGGCAAACTTTCCCAATGCCCATTCAGTTCTGCTTTCCTTTCAGGATATACCGTTGCTTCAATATTACTTCCTAAAAAGCCCGCAATCATAGGTGCGCGGCCTAAACAAACCAATTTAGTAAAAGGTGCACCCAGTGAAAGTGCTTTAAAAAGATGATCCTCGCGGGCAAAACCACCGGCAAACGAAATATCAGGAACTTTAATTCCCTGTTCTTCCAGTATTTTGCAATATTCGTAAGCTTTTGCATGTAATGGCAGCGAAGGAATTCCCCAGTGTTGCATCATATTCCAGGGGCTCATTCCTGTTCCGCCACCGGCACCATCGATGGTTAACAAGTCAAGTTTTGCATCGGCAGAATATCGAATTGCCATTGCCAGGTTTTCCATTCCGTAAGCACCGGTTTTTAGAGAAATACGTTTGAATCCCAGTTTACGCAGGTAGGCCACGCTGTTCATAAAATCTTCGCGTACAGCATCTGATGTATGTTTATTAGTTGCCCCTAGACGGCTGTGCCTCGCAAACGATGTAACCGCCCTGTTTTCATATCCTTTAATAACTACTGGATTATACGGATCGGGATCAACAATGTAGCCGCGGTCTTTTAAAAACTGTGCATATTCAAGGCTTTTTACTTGAATTTCTCCGCCAATGTCTTTGGCACCTTGCCCCCATTTGAGTTCAATAATTATATCGTTACCGTATTTGTCTATGAGGTATTCTGCCACACCGTTGCGGGTATCTTCCACATTCATTTGAATGATAATTGCACCGTAACCATCGTAATATCGCATAAAATATTTAATGCGCCGTTCCAGTTCCGGAGCCTCTAAAATACGACCGTTTTTCAAAATCGATTTCTTATCAATACCCACAACATTTTCGCCAACAACAATCGGGAATCCTGCTAAGGCCGCACCAACCGCAAACGATGGCCAGTATTTCGCGGCAATAAAAGTAGAGCCCAAAGCACCAGTCATAATTGGAACACGGCATTTGGTTTTTATTTCATTTCCAAATTCGGTTTCAATATTTACGTTGGTAAAAATACAATCGTCCGGATCGTCGGTAAGATTGGCCGGCATTCCTTTTGATCCATAAGCATAACCCTGAATACGTAATCCGTGATATCCAATTCCTACTGAAGTAAAATTACTTGCTCCCGACGTTGAATGTCCGAACCTACGCGGATACAGCATTTTACGCCCTTCGAGGCAGGAAAGCCAGGTTTCGCATTTGCCTTTACAGGCTGAATCGCAAAGAGTACATAAACCCGATTCGCAAGGAACACCACGATTAACTGCTCCAAGTGCATCGTTATTTTTAGGAAATTGTAACATATTTATTATATTTAGTTAAAGATTAGTCGATTTTTGGCAAAAATAATAATAAATCATCATTGATATGATTTTTATCATGTATTGTACAGCATGTAAAAAATGGATGGTAGCAACGAACTTTATACTTTTTTATACCAGAAACTGATTGCTTTTTTGAATATTTACATTTGGGGTTAAAATAATGCAACCTAAATTAGAATAGATTCAGGCAACTGCTTTTAGTTTTTTTTAACTGAAAATTAATTTGTAAGCCCCGCTAACTAAAATTTAACGCAACGCTACCAATAATCCACCGGTAATAAATGCCAATACCCACCAAACATAAGCATATCGGGAGTAAAGATGGAGGCCTTTTGGAACAGTCGAATTAATCCCGGTTTTTGACTTCTGCCTCCAAATCAGAACGGCGTCAATAAACATAGCTGCTAACGATGAATAACCAATAAATCCATGAATTGTAAAACCTCCTTTGGAAGAACCAAAAATCATAAAAGTAGTTGCAGTAATATCGAGGAGTACACCAAGCGTTAAAAACCAAAGTACTGTTTTACTTATAATCTTTTTACGTTGTTCAGTAATAATTGCAATTGAATACGAAGCAAGTGCCAAAATAACTATGGAAGTTCCGAGCCGGAGAAATAAATTCATAATTAAAAACTTAAATGAATTTTCGAAAATAGTTTAATTTAAATAGCTGACAAAATATTGCATAGTGAGCTTTGAAATGCAAGCTTTTTGAACACACTAACCAGGATTAAATATTGTCAATTTTCCTTATAACTTTTTTACTTCGTTTGTCGTAAGCAAATGAAAAACCGCAAAATGCACAAAGCACACATTTATTACATCGACAATCTTCGTATTTTCCTGACAACCCTGGTGGTTCTCTTTCACCTGATAACTGCTTATGGAGCACCCGGCGGATGGTATTACGTTGAATCTACGGCAGAATTTCCTGAAATTATTCCTATGTCCATGTTTATTACGGCAAATCAGGCATTTCTTATGGGAATGTTTTTTTTAATCTCCTCCTTTTTCCTCCTGCCTTCACTGACTCGAAAAGGACCAAAACTTTTTATTAAAGAACGACTGATCAGGCTGGGAGTTCCACTGGTAGTTTTTTATTTTTTACTTGGCCCCTTAACCAGCTACATCAGAGACAAATATATTTACATGAAGGATGATAATTTGCTGAGTTTTATTACTAATCCTGACATTTGGTATTTTGGCCCAATGTGGTTTGTAGAAGCTTTGTTGATATTTACTATTTTGTTCTTTTTGGTACGGCGATTATTCAGCAATGTGGAGATGAAATTTCCGGGAACTTATAAAATTCTTCTTTTTGCTTTTATAATCGCCCTTGCACAATTTATTATGCGAATTTGGTTACCGGCCCGATGGACAATACCATTTACCAATTTACGAATAACATTTTTTGTACAATATATTGCACTTTTTACAATCGGAATTATTGCCAATCAAAATAACTGGTTCGATTCAATAAAAACTAAAATAAGCTGGCGGTGGTTTGCCTTTGCGCAGGTTCTTATTTTAGTCGGGTTTCCTGTATTATTTTTATTGGGGGGCGCAGCCACCGAAGGAGAGGGGAAATTTACCGGTGGTTTTTACTGGCAAAATTTTGTGTATTGCCTTTGGGAGCAATTGGTTGGTATTTCTATGATTTACGGATTACTCGGGATTTTTAAAAAATATTTTCATAAACAAACCGGTTTTTTCAAAAACCTGTCGGCTGGTGCCTATGGAGTTTATGTTCTTCATCCACCGGTCTTGCTGGTTTTAAGTGCTGTTTTCCTTGGCTGGCAAATTCCGCAATTATTAAAGTTTTTGGCCCTTGCCCCAATTGCATTGACAGCTTGTTTTCTGATAGCCTGGATTGTAAAACAAATCCCTGTGATAAAAAAGGTATTGTAATTGCCAGCCTAAAATCATCCTAATTTCTTTCCAAAATTGTAAGTTCAAGTCATGGCGTGACCTTGGTATTTTCCTATCTTTATACCATGGCCGATGTTCATAACAAAATAACACGCAGTTGTAATAGGAGCCGCATAAAAGGGAAAAATACAAAGCCGAAATGTTGGTGAGGAAATTTTTGTTTGCAAACGGGTTTCGTTACCGGTTGAATGTGAAATCTCTCCCTAGAAAACCCGACATTGTTTTATCCAAATACAAAACAGTAATTTTTGTTAATGGATGTTTCAATGCTCGTTTCGATGAAATAATTATCTTGAATCAAAATTACAAAGGGATTGAAAGTAGTTTTCCGAAAGAACACCAACCGATTATGCACATTCACTAATAATTACATTCGCAAAATAGTTTTCCCGAAAATGAAATTGACACGAGCTTTATAATATCAGTTTCAGGAGGCCTGCTATTCTGGGGAATGACAGATTTTTAAAAAGAAAAGGATTTATACCAAAAATATATACTAATAACCGATATAAATTTTTACTAAACTATTAACAGAATTGCGGGAATAGTGTCAATTAAGTACAGAGAATTAGTGCGGATTAAACGACTGCAAACTGAGAATTGTTTTCCCTTAATCTTTATTCCTTGAATTTTGAATATTCTACATTGGAAATCTTTTTTCACAAGATACTATTTATTCGTCACTGGAAAACCAAACCCACCTTTTCCTAATAACCGATAACCAATGATTCCTTTTGCCAACAGCAACTCCATGTCCAGTGCAGCAAAACGAAGGAGGAAACACTGCTAACTTTCATTCCTGTAGTTTTAAATTGATTTTATGTTTATAAAAAGGTTATGGATAAATCAACCTTCAATTTAAATTATTAAATTTGGTATTCTACAAAATAAATAATCTAATAACCGAAATCATATGTTCGATATTAGCCCACGAGAGTTGTTTTTTGCATTATTCAATTCAGGAACTGAGCAGGAAGTTGAAAAATTGTTTTCAAAAGTTGATTTATTAAATAACCTTGAAAACTGGAGACCATTAGGCGGGAATGCTTCTAATTATGGAGTGATTGAGAATCAGCAATCAAGTCCTATTGCAGCTTTAATTGAAAAAATTACGAACTCTATTGATGCAATATTAACAAAACGGTGTTTAGAACATAATATTGATCCAAGGTCGCTTGACGCACCAAGAACAATGAGCGATGCAATCAGCCGTTTTTTCCCAGAGCATAAAGACTGGGATTTAAAATCGTTCAGGCGAAACCAATCAGAAGACATTCAAATTATTGCTGATGGGAAACCTAAAAACACCTCAGTAGTTATTTATGATAATGGAGAGGGACAACATCCTGAAGAGTTTGAAGATACTTTCTTATCGCTGCTAAAAGGTAATAAAAATGAAATCCATTTTGTGCAAGGTAAATATAATATGGGTGGTAGCGGCGGAATTGTATTTTGTGGTAAAAAGAGTTATCAATTAATTGGGTCTAAAAGATTTGATAAAACTGGCAATTTCGGTTTTACTCTTGTTCGCGAACACCCTTTAACTAAAGAAGAAGAAGGCACTAAAAAGAATACTTGGTATGAATATTTTGTATTGAAAGGGAAAATTCCTTCATTTGAAATTGATGAACTTAAACTCAAGCTTTATAATAGGCGATTCAAAACAGGTTCAATTTTAAAACTTTATTCTTACCAATTTCCTTCCGGTTATTCTGGATTTGCACAAGACCTTAATCAAAGTATTAATGAGTTTTTGTTTCAACCGGCTCTTCCTGTCTTAACAGTTGATACTAAAGAAAGATACCCGAATAATAAAGTTAATGAATTGGACCTTTTTGGTTTACAACGAAGACTTGAAACCGACAAAAATGATTATCTGGAAGATTACTGGTCCAATGATTATAGAGAAGGAGCTATCGGTAATTCAAAGGTAACTTGTTATCTGTTTAAAACAAAAATAAAAGATTGGGATGTAAAAAAGACAAAAGAAAATATTCAGCGTAGGTATTTTAAAAACAATATGTCTGTTCTTTTTTCTATAAACGGACAAGTACATGGTCATTTTACAACTGAATTCATATCAAGAGGGCTTAAAATGAATCTCTTAAAAAGTCATCTTCTAATTCACGTAGATTGTACACAAATGAAATATAACTTCCGAAAGGAGTTATTTATGGCTTCAAGAGATAGGTTGAAAAATGGCACAGAAACACGTTTCTTACGCGAGTTCTTGAGGCAAAAGTTGACTCATAAAGAAAGCAGGTTAGTTGAAATTGAGAAAAAGAGAAAAGATGCTTTTGCTATGGAAAGTTCTGATGCAAAAGATTTACTGAAAAATTTCACGAAGAGTTTGCCTATGAACAGCGAACTCTTAAAATTGATTGACCATACTTTTAAACTCGAACAGAAAAAAGAGAAACCAAAAGCGAAAAGTCATAAAAAGGGGAAAACTCCAAAAGAGCAAATTCCATTTCATCCCCAAAGATTTCCTTCTTTTTTCAAGTTGAACAAAAAAAATGATGGAAAAAAAGAAGTTGCTGCAATCCCTCTTGGTGGAGATAAAACAATAACATTTGAAACAGATGTAGAGAATCATTATTTCGATAGGGTGGAAGAGCCGGGTGAAATGCAAGTGGCCTTGTTGAATTTAACAAAGAAAAACGAATCGACAGGTGGAGACGAAGCCGGAATTGGAGAAATTGAAGATGTTTTCAATGTAGATAAAAGAAGCCCAAAGGAAGGCAAAATAAAGCTTGGACTAAATGCCAAAAGAAATGCTCCAGTTGAGGTTGGTGATATGTGCCAGATAAAAGTTACATTGGATGGTACTGGTGAAGAATTTGAGGAAATATTTTGGGTGAAAATCGCTCAAAAAGAACAGCCAAAAGAAAAGACACCAAACGAAGATGAAATTGATCAAGAAAATCTTGGTTTACCGGAATTCATTCTTGTTTACCAAGAACCAAAGGAAAACCAAATGAGTTGGGAGACTGCTTCGGAAAGTTTAGGTGAAATTATTGAATGGGAAACTGTAATGGTTCCGATAGCGAGTGGCGATACGTTGGAAAAAATCCTTATAAATATGGATTCGAGAGTTTTAAAAAATTATAAAAGCAAATATCGTAATATTACTGAGGAACAGATAAATGTTGCCGAAAGAAAGTATATTGCCTCCGTTTATTTCCATACCCTATTCTTATATACCATTTCAAAAAAACAGAAATACAATATGATTCAGCAAGTAGATGGACAAGATGTGGAAGTAGATATTGCAACCTATTTAAAAGATGTATTTCAATCTTTCTATTCTGAGTTTATTTTGAATTTCGGGGGAATGGAGGAATTGATGCAGGGATTGAGTGATTAGTTAATAAGTAAAATAATATATTTATCCAAAATAGAATTCTATAATGTATGACATTGATTTTAATATTAAAGGTCAGCTGCAACTCCATGTTAGGAAGTTTCTTTTATATCCTGAATTTTGGATAAGTGAGGAAAACTTGGTTGGTATAGTATTGGATTGGCAACAGAAAAAATTCACAAATGAGAATGTGGCAGATATTCCAGAAGAAAAGGGTTTATATTGTTTCGTTGTTAAGCCAGAGGTACCAAATTTTTTTGAAACAAAATACTTGTTTTACATAGGACAAACAAAAAGGACATTAAGAATTAGATATGGTGAATATTTAAGCGACCAAAGAGGCGTAGGCAAACCCCGAAATAAGATTTATGAGATGCTTAATTTATATCGTAATAACATATATTTTTACTATGCAAAAATAGCAAATGCCGATATAATAGAAGAAAATGAGGAGAAACTTTTGAATACCTTTATGCCAGCAATAAATACAAAGATTCCAAAAGCACGAATATTGCCAGAGCTGAAAAATATTTATGAGTAAAACAAGTAAGATGAATAAATTAATATTACCTACCTTGAAAGGGAAAATGGGCGATTGGTTATACTATGTAACATTACTACCTTTTAAAGAAGTAGCTAAAAGAATTTCCCTTGCAGATGAAATCCATAAGGATAAGGGACTTAGTCGCATGATTCAAAGAAAAGTTACAAGTAGAACAAAAGATATTGTTAATTATATAAAAACACAAGATCAAAGGTTTTTCAATAGTCTAATTTTAGGGATTTATGGTGGGAGTCCGCAATGGCAAGAAATTGATATAGACAAGAAATCTAATGATTTAAGTGAAGAGCAATTGGAATACCTAAATAGAACTTTCGGGATATTAACTCTTAACGGAGAAGAAAAAATATTTGCAATTGATGGTCAACACAGAAGTAAGGCGATTAAAGATACGATCAAGAAAGATCCAACTTTCTCTGATGAAGAAATTGCAGTAATCTTTATATCACATAAGAAAACTACTGAAGGTGAAATACGAACTCGACGACTTTTCTCAACGTTAAATCGTTATGCAAAACCTGTTAGTATTAGTGAAATCATTGCACTTGATGAAGAGGATAATTGCGCGATAATCACGAGAAATATTGTTGAATATTTTCATCTACTGAAGGGGAAAATTCTATTTAATCAAAATCGAAGTATAAGTCAAGCCAATTATGATGCCTTTACAAATATCATAGTTTTGTATGATTTAGTTAAAATACTTCTCACAAATTCATCTGTATACGGAATAAAATCAAAAGGAGAAGAAATAAAGATTTTTACGAAAAAGAGACAATCTGATGAAACAAATAATGTCAAACAAAATTATGTAGAATCTATTTTTATTGAATTATTTGAAAGATTACCGGTGTTGGAAAAGTTTATTCAAAAAAACTATATTGACAGGTCGAAGTTAAAATCAAGCCTTTTGTTCAAACCAATTGGACAAAATATATTATTCTCTGTACTTAAAATAGGTATTGATAATAATATTAAGATTAAGGTTTTGGACTTTTTTGAAACACATGATTTTAGCTTGAGAAACCCTTCTTGGAGAAAAATATTCTATAATGAAGAAACAGGTAACATAAAAACTGATAAATCACTTCAGAAATATGCAGTTCAAATTATCCTAAAGAAAATAGGGTTGAATGTTAAATTAACACCCAAGGACTTAGATGTTCATAATAACTTCAATATCACCCTTTAAAAAACAGATCAAATAAAACAATTAGCACAAACCTCAACATCATCCGCAAGGATATCAACCAGTTTGTTCGATTTATTTTTGATTAGTTTTTTTTGTAATGTAGCAATGTAATCCAATTTAATTTGAGCAATTCGTTCGGGCTGAATTATTTGTTCAAGGGTTTCATTGTCCATCCAACTGTAACCGTCTTTTTCGTATTGTTGTGCTTTTCTGAATAAATCTTGATGGCGTTCGTACAACCAAATCCATTCAATTTTACGCTGGTAAAAACAGAAGAAACAGCCGGAGCGGCTGCGGTTATAAACACCTTTTTGTCCGTTTACTTCAAATTCTATCTCATCGTAATAACCAGGTATTTTTATTCCGTTATCTTTAAATAGCTGGAATACTTTTTTAATATCAACGTTATCTTCATTGTTGAGTAAAGAGTATTCATTAAGATTAGAAATCGGATAATTTTCGTCTTTTAAAAAGTCGAAAACTACACGATTAAATGTTGAAATACTTAATTGTAGCAGGTCTTTTAATTTTTGAGAAAACAAGTATTTCGGCGATTGTGGTTCTAAAACAATTTCAATGTAGCGATCCAATAATTCTGGAGCTGCAATTTCTGTAAATAGACTGGCTATTTTATCCCTATTCGAATTATGCAGTACTTTATGCAGAATCTCCAAACTCCAAATATGTTTACGAAAAGGGAAAATGGATTGAATATTCGATTTTGTAGAAACGTATCCTTCCCTATCTTCATCATCGCGGATTCCAACATAAGAGATAGCTAAATCATTACCGATCCACCTTTCAAAGGGCTCTAGTTTTAATTTCTGTGTACACCAGCGAGCCATCGACGAAGGAAGAAAACCGTTATAAATATCTAAGTAATGATCGAAAGGATTTTTATGGCTGCTATTTGCTTCCAGTCTAATTATCTTTTTTCCTAAAAAAGATTCCAATTCTTGAATCAATTCATAGGTCTCATTTAATTCTTTACCTGTGTCCGAAAAGTAATACTCCATGTCAATTTCAAGATGATGGGTTCTCATGTACATGGCTAATGCTGCACTGTCTTTTCCACCTGAAATTCCTAAAACATGTCTAACTTTTCTACTCATTCTCAATCTCTTTTTGTAATAGTCTTATTAATAGTGCAATATTAGCTTGTCTGTCTTTTGAATTTAATAAAGGTATTATCTTCTGTTCTAATTTAGCAATTTCTTCTGATTTATATTTAGGTAAACGGACTAAATTATTTTGTACTCCTTTAACAAACGAAGTAATTTCAAGTTTTAATACTTCCTCATTTTCTTTATCAATATCATTTTTACTTATATCAGTTAAATTATCCAGTTCATAAATTTTCTTTGGAAACAAAGTTTGAAAATTTAATTCATCATCATCGGAGAATTGATCCAACGATTTACCGAAAATTGCTGTTGCAATAGAATTAATCCATGATTGTCTATCTTCTAAAGGAGTATTAATTCTTTGGAGAAGCACCCTTAATTTTGTGTGAATGCGCTCTTTTTTTAGTTTCTCAAACCGTTTTTGTAATAATAACTTGTTCTCCGGAAAAACAATATTTTTACTTCTGACTGTTTTGCTTATCACCTCTTCAATACGGTTAACCAGATTGGGAAAAGTACCGCTTAATTCCTGTGTTGCTGCGCGTAACGTAATCGAAAAATCTTCAATTTTTTGGTCATCTGTAAAATCATTAAGTATAAATCCTAAAGCACTTGGAATATCCTCAAAAAAAACTTTTTCAGGATCAGTTGCCAAAGAAATTGCATCACGCAAGCGTAATGCTTCTTTCGATAATTGTTTAGTTTGTTTTGTAAAAGGAACAAGATTTTTGTAAAAAACCAAAAAAGGTTTTATTGTTTCAACAAACGTGTCTGAATCAGGTGCAGTTTCTTCTATGAGATTTAAAAAGTAACGATAACGATTAAAAATATTCAATCGTTTTTCATTCAGATCAAAAGTGTTTATTCTATATTTTTGAGTTTGTTTCATGGCAACCTCTAGGGAATCAGCGGTTAGTTGAGGAATAAAGGTATCAAGTTCATAAAAAGCGAAATGCTTTTGTTTAGCAATTAAAAAAATCGGCACCCAAAAGTCGATAAATCCTTGTTTTAGTTTAAAAGGTTTTGCTTTTAGAATATTTATAAATTCATTCAATTTTCGGGAAGCTGCTGCACAATCATCTAAAAATTGTTCTGATGCCACCCATAATTTAGTAAATGATTTCTCTGTTGGTTTTCCCAAAAACCAATTTTCATCTTTCCTTTGATGAATTCCAGTCTCATGTAACAATGTTAAATAGATCGTTTTTTCAGGAGGGAATCTATTTGCGTCGAAACTTAATCCAGTTTCATTTTCAAATTCTAATATTCGATGTATCAATTTATTTTTTGCAGAAGAAATGGTTCCGCTAACTTTTTCGCGGTTCATTAATTCATTTCTTAATATGGGAGTACCAGCGTAAATCTCTCTGCAAATTTCCGAAAGAAAAAGATTCATCTCTCTGGCATTTTCAAAATGCTTTTGTGTTCCATTAAAATACCAACTGACATTTGATTCTTCCCCAAAGAAAGAGGCTTGAAATGATTTGTTCAATTGCTCTTTGGAAACATTTAAATAAACATCAAGTTCTGCAATGGCAATTGCATCATCAATACATCTGTTTTTTACGATTTGTATTTTTTCAATTTCAATTAACTGTTTTTTTAAATCATTTGCATTATTGAAATATCCATGTAAAATAGCTTCACCACATTTGCCAGAAAATAACTTTATTTCTTCTTTGTTAATAAATTCATTAAAAATTAGATTAATATACCCATCAACTTGTCCTTCCGGGATTATGCAAATGGGGTTTTCTGTTATTTCATAAACAAAATACCTCGGAGTTCCCCATTCAAAGAATATTCGTTTGGCAGGCACAATTGGAAAATTAAAATGCTGTTGGAGTTGATGTACAACTGCAAAATCTTTTGATACCTGATCTTCAGCTAAATCAAGTTCTGTATTCAGATCAAAATCTGTTCCTTTAAATAATACGTAACATTGACTAAATTTTCGGTAGCGAATTAACTGCTTTGATTCAAGTATTTCAATTATTGTTTTTGCTTTATAAATTCCAAGTGCTAATTGTGAATACAAGTTCAAGAAATCTTTTGAGATTTTTTGCCCCTGTCTCCCAAGAATTGATAATAGACCAATAGTAATTAAGATTTGTGAAGCATTTTTATACTCTTCATCAAATACCGATTCAGCTCTTTGAAGAGCTTCATCCAATGCCTTCCATTTAGCAGAGTCTTGGTTGAATCGGGAATTCAACAAACTATGGAAATTATATTTCAAATATTTATAGATATGGGGAATATGAAAATATTCTTCCCCTTTTGTAAAATCATTAATTCCGAGGTAATCTTCTGATTCTAAAAAAGAAAACAGTGATCTTTCATTTTGCCCATATCGTTGAAAAGCAACCATTGCTATTGAAGCAGAAAGAATATCAAAGGGAAATAATTTTTTGGCAAAATCAAAAGTAAAATAATCCCTCATCGGAAAAACATCAGCAGATTGAATTATATTGAATAAATCCTTTTGATGAGCTTCTTTTACATGGCAAAGAAATGATTTTTGAATGATTCTTTCGGATGCTAAAAACAGTAATTGTTCAACTGGCTCATTAAATGAAATCTCAACTAATCTGCCTTTTACTTTGTCCCATTCATTCTTTTGTGATTTTGATAATGATAGGGCATAATCCTCAAATGGCTGATGTAATGTTGTAATAAAAAGAAATGGTAATCCCGGAGTATTGGCAAATTCTGCAAGTTGCTGGATAAAATAAAGTTCATCCTCGGGACTTTCTTTTGCGGCATATTCAAGGAATTTTCCAAATTCATCAACAACAATTAACTGTCCAACTTTAGCCTTAATTTTTTGTGTTATAGTTTTCTGTAAGTCCTTAAAAATATTATTTGTCGAATTAAGTTTAAACGTTTCACAAAACACATCTTTAAAAGAAGAGTATTTTCCTATAATGAAAGTTGTCTCAAAAGAATTAAAATCCTCTTTAAATGGATTTGAGAAAAATTTCTCTTTGTTATTTAATACTTTATCGAGGGCTAAAATAAATGCGGATTTTCCTGAACCATAAGCACCAATAATATTAAAAGACTTTGTTCCTCCGGAAAATGCTGATGTGATTTTTTGAAATGCTTTTTCTCCATTCCTAGTTGAAATGTAGTGAAATTCTTGATTCTGATCACGCTGAATATTTATTGATGGGGAGAAATATTTAGTTTGCATAGTAATCTCGTAAAATTTTCCATTTGTCTAATCCTTCCGGTAGGACCAATATAACGTTACCCGCAGTTTCAGATATTGTAATTCCTGATACTAAATTTTCAAGCTCCTTCAATTTATTATATAAAGCATCTTTACTCAAAAGAAATACCATATTGGGGCTATTAGCTTCAATTTGCAATCTACGTACTGCAATATTTGAATCTCCTTCAAAATTGTCTAGTATTGAAAATAACAATATGGGAGCTGGAAAATTGTTCCTGTTTTCACCATGAAGATAAAACCATTCAACTTTTTCTTTTTTATTGGTTCCTTCTTTTACCTCTTCTTCTATAGAGGATGAAATTAATTCAAGCTCTAACATTAAACCACTAATTTCGTCTTCAAAGTTTTTCGAAATGGATTTGTAATCAACTTTCTTGTATAACCGAGTGAATATAGAAATATCTTTATCTATTGTATTTGGGTTATAATAATTGTCCGAGTTTTCAGAATATTTTCGCTTAATAAATGAAACTAATTGTTGTTTTTTGAAAACAGCTCTTTCTTTGCGTAAATCGTTAAAAACAAGATTGTAAATAGAAGAGTAATTAGAACGCACTAAATGATAATGCAACAACCAAACTGAGCCAATATCTTCAAGATAAGGATCAACTCCATGTTCACCAAAAAGGAAGTGTGCAATTTCAGTTAATTCTTTTTTCCCATCATTAAAAAGGCCCAGTGCTTTCATCCAAAATTGAATGGAAGCAACCATGTTTTTACCAACACCTAAATCTACAACAGCATTCTCTGCACTAAAGGTTCCTCCTTTTTTTATAAAATCATATCCTTTCTTTGGCCAAAAAGTCCTTACAACAAAAGTTTCATGTCCCGTAAATCGTAAACTCATAACAGTTAAGCGCTATAATAATTTTCAGTAAAGATAAAAAATCAAAAATACAGTTCTATAAAGGTGCTAACCAATGTGTCATAATTTTATTCATGTGCTGTATAATACTTCGCAAACTTCAATTCCACATGCCTTCCGCTAGTTCCATTCCCTCGTTCGAGTTTAGCGGCAACAAGGGTAAGTTTTTAGTCGATTGCATTGACATTAGTACAGTAAAAAAACACAAATTTGTACAGGAAACCAATCATGCTCTTTTTCTTGACACTAATGAAATGCTTGACCATAGAATTAATTATACTCACGAAAATCCTGTTCGGGCATTAATTGTATTTAATACTAAGGATTACTTTTTTAGCCCGATCCGCGATTATGCAATAGAAGAAGGTTTTGTAAATTTGCAAATTGAAAAATTGTTCCACACAAATAAAATAATAGCCAACCCACACCTCAGTCGCAAAAAAAAAATTCTTAGAAGAATCGGTTTCCCGAAACCAAATGAAGCGCCTAATATTTTTTATAGTTTATTTTCATTGCGTTTAAGGTTTGTGGAATCCAAACCCGATAACGGCTGGTTTGTTCCCAGGTATTTCCGGCGGAGCCGAAATCGCAGAAATTTATTCGTTTTGGGTTTCTGAATTCACCCTCCAAATCAGTTCCTAAAACTAAAGGGGCAGTAAATGACATCCAGATATTCTCTGGTTTATTATCTGCCGGGCTTAAATTAACAAAGCCATTTTCGGCTTTTATTTCGGCAGTCTCGTCAACAAATCCATCTCCAAACCGGGTATCGCGGGCTAAAACAATTGGTCCCCTTACAATTGCCTGGTAGTTATTTTGCTGAACCAGTTTTCCTCGGAGGTCCAATGTCAATTCTATTTTATCCCCCGTTTTCCAGGTTCGTTGTACTGAAATGTATTTCCCCGGTTTTATATTTTTTATTACTTCGCCATTAACTTTTAACCCGGTATTTTCGCTCCAGATAGGAATTCGTAATAAAACTTCAAAATCGCTCTCAATTTTTGGATTAATGGTTAATTCAATTTTACCCGATTCAGGGTAACTGGTTTTTTGCTGAATAAAAATTTCATTCTTGTTGATGTTAATTTTTGCTTCCGATTCGCAATAAAAATTTACAAAAACCGAGTTTTCTGATTTCATAAATGAGAAAGCCGGCATCAATGTAAACCCACGAGGACCGTTTGCATTACAACAATTAATGTGCATTCCACATTGTTCTTCACCTGCATGGCGCATTCCTTCCAAAGGGCTGTATTTTGCAATTTCACCGGCATCAAATTTCATGGATGCCATTAATGCATTGTAAAAAGTTTTTTCGATTTGGTCGGCATATTTCGAGTCGCCGGTTACCTGCAATAAGCTGTAACAGAGTTTCATCCAGGTTATTGTAACACAGGTTTCCATGGTGTGGTAGGTTGGGCGTGTTTGGTTTTCAATTCCCTTGTACCAGCATTCGAAGGCAGAACCCGAGCCAGCAATGTTGATTTCAGTATCGATTATGTTATCAACAACATCAATTACAGCTTTCAAATATTTGTGGTTTTTGTTAACTAAATAAAGCTGTAAAAGTCCTTCGTAACACGACATCATTTCGTAGGCTTTCTGACCATTTTCCCAGCCCCACCAAACATTCGGAGAGGGAAACCTTTCGCTCACCCATTCTCCTTCAACAGCCTTCGATATTAATTTTGGCCCTTCCTCAGTTCCCCATTGTTCAACAATGTAATTGGCAAAATCGAGATAACGTTTTTCTCCACTATAATTGTATAAATAAACCATGGGTTCCAGTACCGAACTGCTTGCCATTCCACGATAATTACCTGTTTTTACAATATTTGTTTTCCCGGGGCCAATTTGCGATAAAAGATGATCGGCAACCCGCTGTGCCGATCGAAGTGCATTTTTATCATCAGATATTTCGAAGTAGAGGATTAAGCCCAACATACTGTATTTTCTGCCCCAAATATCCCATTGTGTCAATTGGTTTTCAGGGGCATAATTCCCAATGTAGCCGTTTGGTAATTGTGTTTCTAGTAAATCACGAACAGCATTTTTAATAATTATTAAAAGTTCGGGGTCGTTGTTGTATTTGTAAGCAGCAATTGCCGACAAAATCCATTTCCCCCAAAATTCGCTTTGCCAAAATCGTGTTTCTGTTTTATTTCTAAACGGTTCAATTAAATGTTCAACATCCTGTTTTTTAATACGTTCGTTAATGCACAAATCTATTTTTGCCCCTGGGAAACCATCAAGTTTTATGTCAGAAATTTTAACAGGAATCAAAACACCTGGCTGGTTTTTATCGTTTATTACAGAATTATTTTGTGAAAAAGAATTGAAAAACGGGAGAAAAATAAGAATGGAAAGTAGGGGTAAAAATTTCGCATTTATCAAAATTGATTGGAATGCCGAAAACGGAAATTGAATAGCGCCAATTGAAAGTCTAATTATTCTACTTTGGCAGTCAGCTAACGGATGCTCGTTTAATAAGTGTTTGTCCATAAAGCAGGTAATTTTTAAAATGAAAGTCTAAAATACAAAACTTAAATTACAAATAATTTACAAATATCAACGTTCAGATATTTGAAGCCATTTGTAATTGTGGGATTTAGTCCATTGAGATTTATTCGAATATTGCGATTTGTTATTTGCGACTTTTATTAGTTGTTTTGAATTCAGGCCTTAATCACAAATAATTTAGTTTACATATGTGCATTTTAATTGACAGTTGTTAACTTGTAAAATGATATATATCAATTTGGAATGGTTTTAAAATACTGTCAAATTCAGTTCGCCTTAATTAAATTTTACAATTATGTTTAACTTTAGAATTCTATAAATCAGTAAAACAATTTTATAAATGACCAATTTAACACATAAAATTTATGTTTTCACTTTGGCGATAATTACAGCTCTTGCTTTTTTATTACTGGCATTTTATGGTGCCGGTTATTATCTCACTGCTACCGGGGAACGTTTTTTTCACGGTCAAAACGATTTGTTAAAATCGAGTGGATTGGTTGGCCATGGTGCTGGTGTGGTTGGTTCTTTGTTAATGATAATTGGTGTTTTTGGTTACATGGCCCGAAAAAGGGTAAGGCGTTTTTTACGTTTGGGGCTTTTAAAACATTGGCTCGAATTCCACATTTTCCTTTGTACACTGGGCCCGGTTTTGGTATTGTACCACACTGCATTTGAATTTGGCGGGATTGTGGCCATAAGTTTTTGGAGTATGGTTGCCGTTGTAATCAGCGGTGTGATTGGCCGGTTTATTTATATTCAAATACCACGCACAATAGAAGGGCGGGAAATGAGTATGAACGAGCTAAATGGAATGAAAGCCAATTTTTTGGAAGAACTTGAAAACAAATACAAAATTAATACTGAAATTATCGGGTTTTTGAATGAATCGTTATCTGACAAACCAGATTGGGGCGAGGGAAATTTTTTAGCAAATATTTTCAAACGTTTGAGATTTGAAAAGCGTTTAATAAAAAAAATAAGGTCGAAATTAAAAACCCAGGGGCTTTCAAGAAAAAATTTCAAAAAAAATATAAAATTGATAAAGGCTGAAATTGTGTTAACACGCCGGATCGACTGGCTTACTTCTATGCATAACTTTTTGCGTTACTGGCATGTGGCACACCTTCCGTTTGCCCTTATTATGCTGGTAATTATGATTATACACGTTGTTGTAGTTGTACTTTTTGGTTACAAATGGATTTTTTAGAATATGGATATTTTAGTTGAAAAAATTCTTATTTATGGTGCTGTCGGGCTATTTTTGTTTATAGTGGTTTATATCTATATCAGGAAGCTAAAAAAGGAATCGCAGGTTGTTGGCGAAAAAATTAAGATTGCCAAAGAAGAGGGGATGTACGAACCTGTTTCGCTGCACCCTGTTGTAGATGTAAATTCGTGCATCCAAAGCGGTGCCTGTATCCGGGCATGCCCCGAACACGATATCCTGGGGATTAGGAAAGGGAAAGCGAGGGTAATAAATGCCAGCCAATGTGTTGGCCACGGTGCCTGTTTCCATGCCTGCCCTACCGAGGCAATTTCTCTGCACATTGGGACAGAAAAGAGGGGGGTCGATCTACCGCACGTAAATCAGTTTTTTGAATCGAACGTAAAAGGGGTTTTTATTGCCGGCGAAATGGGTGGGATGGGGCTCATAAAAAATTCGGTCGAACAAGGGAAACAAGCGGTCGATAATATTGTAAAGGGGCTAAATCCTAAAAGTAACGCAGAATACGGTTTAATAATCGTGGGCGCCGGGCCGGCAGGGATTTCAGCTAGCCTGGAAGCAAAAAAACATAAAATCAAAGCCCTGACACTTGAGCAGGATTCATTGGGCGGAACAGTTTTTACGTTCCCACGCGCTAAAATTGTGATGACCTCGGCCATGGATTTGCCGCTGCACGGGAAAATAAAATTGTTCGAAACCAGTAAAGCCGAACTGTTAAATCTTTGGACAAGTGTTCTTGAAAATAATGGAATAAAAATCCACGAAAATAAAAAAGTAGAACAGATTATCCCTGAAAACGGGGGTTTCGTTGTTCATACAAAAGATGGAAGCAAATACACAACGCAGCGTGTACTTTTGGGGATTGGCCGGCGCGGGACTCCCCGGAAACTAAATATTCCGGGCGAGGAGATGCCAAATGTTGCTTACCGTTTGCTCGAACCCGAATTAATTGAAGGCAAAAAAATTGTAGTTGTAGGTGGTGGCGACTCAGCCATTGAATCGGCACTGCTTTTGGCCGACCAAAATCAGGTAACACTATCTTACCGCAAAGATGCCTTTTCGAGATTAAAACCCAGGAACAATCAAAGTTTAAAGGAGGCAATAAAAAGCCAAAAAATAAATGTGTCACTAAATTCGAACCTAACATCTATTGAAGAAAAAGTTGTGAGCTTAAAAGTTGCGGGGAATGACAATGGTTTGCAATTGGAAAACGACCTGGTCTATATTTTTGCGGGGGGTGAACTGCCAACCCAATTTTTGAAAAATGTTGGTATTAACATTACCCGGAAATTTGGCGAGGCGATTTTAAAACACGAAAAATAACCTGGTATTGAATAGATTTCTAAAATATTTATTTCAAGTTTTTAGCCTGGTTTTTTGGGTCAACTTTTCGTACGCACAACTTTCGCCTGGCGAGCTTTCGAGGGCACACACCCATCTCGAAGGACTAAAAAATTGTACCCAATGCCATGTTTTAGGCGAAAAAGAAACCACTTCGAAATGTTTGGAATGCCACACCGAAATTCAAAATTTAATAAATAACAACAAAGGTTACCATGCATCTTCCGAAGTTGAAGGGAAAAACTGTGCCGGGTGCCACAGCGATCATCACGGCCTGGATTTCGAAATGGTGCGTTTCGACGATGAAACCTTTGACCATAAACTTGCTGGTTACGAATTGGAAGGAAAACATAACAAAATTAAATGTATCGATTGCCACAAAAAAGAACTTATTCAAAATAATATTTCGCAAAAAAAAGGAGAAACTTATTTGGGTTTGGGAACGGAATGTTTGTCGTGCCACGACGATTATCACCAGAAAACACTTTCAAACAATTGTGTTTCGTGCCACAACCAGGATGCATTTAAGCCGGCCCCCGGGTTTGATCATTCCAAAACAAAGTTTCAACTTATTGGCAAACACCAAAATGTAGATTGTGCAAAATGCCATAAAATTGAAGAACAAAATGGAACCCGGTTCCAGGAATTTACAGGGGTGGAATTTGCCAATTGTACAGATTGCCATGAAGATGTCCATAAAAATAAATTTGGCAACGATTGCCGGAAATGCCACGATGAATTTTCTTTTACACAAATTAAAAGTATGAGCACTTTTAACCACGAAAAAACCAATTATCCGCTCCGTGGGAAACACATCAATTTAGATTGTAAAAAGTGCCATAAAGGGAGTTATACCCGGCCGGTTAAACACACCCGATGTACCGATTGCCACACCGATTACCACGAAAACCAGTTTGCCGAAAACGGCCAATCGCCCGATTGTGCAGAATGCCATTCTGTGGAAAATTTCACACCTTCAAATTATACAATCGAAAAACACAATTTATCCGATTTTATTTTGGATGGTTCGCACCTGGCATCGCCCTGTTTTGTTTGCCATAAAACAGAAGACAAATGGAATTTTGCCAACTTGAAAACAGGCTGCATCGATTGTCACGAAAACATTCATCAAAATTATTTAGATGAAAAATACATGCCCGAAAGTGATTGTAAAACTTGTCATTCCACTTCCGTTTGGAACGAAGTAAAATTTGACCACAATACGACTGATTTTGCGTTATTGGGAAAACATGCAGGACTTACTTGCCGCGAATGTCATTTCAGCACGGATTCTGAAGAAAACCTGCAACAACAGTTTGTTTGGGAGAATCAGGAATGTACGAATTGCCACAACGATATTCATTTTAACCAGTTTGAAGAAAATGGGGGAAACACCTGCGAAAGTTGTCATACAAATGATAATTGGAAGCCGGATAAATTCGACCACAACAATGCCCGGTTTAAGCTGGATGGAAAACACGAAGGTTTGGATTGTGTAAAATGCCACAAACCAAACGATAATTTATTAAAGACCTATATTATTTATAAATTTGAAGATATATCATGCGCAAGCTGCCATTAATAATTGGCTTGGTATTTTTGTTGTTCCAAACCTGGGCGCAGCAAAATCCTCATGGCGAAACGTTAACATTTACATGTACCGATTGCCACACCACCGAAGGTTGGACATTTTCGAAAGAAGCTGCCATTTTTAATCACGACTCAACTCAATTTGTGCTTGAAGGAGAACATCGTTTTACCGACTGCGCAGCCTGCCACACCTCGCTTGTTTTTTCTGAAGCCAAAACAAATTGCGTAGATTGCCACACCGACATGCACAATAACACGGTCGGTACCGATTGTGCACAATGCCACAATTCAAACTCTTGGATTGTTTCGAATATTTCGGAAATTCATCAATTAAGTCGCTTTCCATTACTTGGGGCGCACAACACAGCCGATTGTTCCGCATGTCATAAATCAGCTTCACTTCTTGAATTTGAGCCGCTTGGTGTCGGATGTATCGATTGCCACCGTGAAGATTATCTGACAACCACCGATCCAAATCATGTGCAAACCGGGCTTTCAACAAATTGCGTTGAATGTCATAGGATAGATGCCCACGAATGGTCGGCCACCGGAATTAACCACGACTTTTTCCCTCTCACAAAAGGGCACGAAATAAATGATTGTGCGGCTTGTCATACAACAGGTTTGTTTGAACCACTGTCAACCGATTGTTACAGTTGCCACCAAAATGATTATAATTCTGCGGTAAATCCATCTCACCAAAATTCTGGTTTTTCAACCAATTGTATTGAATGTCATACCACCGACCTCGATTGGAAACCTGCAGAATTTAAAACACACGATGCACTATTTTTCCCTATTTATTCAGGAAACCACAATGGCGAATGGGACAATTGTATCGATTGTCACACGCAACCCGAAAATTATTCGGTGTTCAGTTGTATCGATTGCCACGAACACAATAAATCGGATATGGATGATGAACACCAGGGCAACAACGATTATGTATATAACAGCGTGGCTTGTTTGGCTTGTCATCCAAGCGGTGACGATCCGGTGGCATTTAATCATAGCTCAACAGATTTTCCGCTAAAAGGTGCGCACATCGGCACCGATTGTATAAGTTGTCATTCAGAAGGGTTTTCAGGAACTGCCACCGATTGTAACCACTGCCATCAAAATGATTACAATGAAGCGCAAAATCCAAATCATGTAAACGCAGGAATTGCTGTTGAATGTGAAAGTTGCCACACCGAAGAAGGTTGGGTCCCTTCAACCTTCGACCACACGGCAACCACCGGTTTTGAATTAACAAACGGCCACTCCGGCAAACAATGTGTTGACTGCCATTTGGGGACTACAAGCGAAGCCAGTTCAGATTGTATCAGTTGCCACCAAACCAATTACAACGAAGCGGAAAACCATCTGGCACAAAACTATCCGTTTGATTGTTTGCAGTGCCACAACACAAGCAACTGGGAAGAAACAACCTTCGACCACAATGCAAGCAATTTCCCATTGACAGGCGCGCACATTGCCACCGAATGTGCAGCTTGCCACACCGAAACTTACACAGGAACTTCAACTTTGTGTAGTTCCTGCCACACCGATAATTATAACAATGCCCAAAACCCAAGCCATACGGCAGCCGGAATATCCACAGATTGTGAAGCCTGCCACGGGACATCGGCCTGGGCCCCTTCAACCTTCGACCACACGGCAACAACCGGTTTTGAGTTAATAAACGGCCACTCCGGCAAACAATGTGTTGATTGCCATTTGGGGACTACCACCGAAGCCAGTTCAGATTGTATCAGTTGCCACCAAACAAATTACAACGAAGCGGAAAACCATTTGGCACAAAACTATCCGTTTGATTGTTTGCAGTGCCACAACACAAGCAACTGGGAAGAAACAACCTTCGACCACAATGCAAGCAATTTCCCATTGACAGGCGCGCACATTGCCACTGAATGTGCAGCCTGCCACACGGAGGGTTACACGGGGACTTCAACTTTGTGTAGTTCCTGCCACACCGATAATTATAACAATGCCCAAAACCCAAGCCACACGGCAGCCGGAATATCCACAGATTGTGAAGACTGCCACGGGACATCGGCCTGGGTCCCTTCAACTTTCGACCACACGGCAACAACCGGTTTTGAGTTAACAAACGGCCACTCCGGCAAACAATGTGTTGACTGCCATTTGGGGACTACAAGCGAAGCCAGTTCAGATTGTATCAGTTGCCACCAAACAAATTACAACGAAGCCGAAAACCATTTGGCACAAAACTATCCGTTTGATTGTTTGCAGTGCCACAACACAAGCAACTGGGAAGAAACAACCTTCGACCACAACGCAAGCAATTTCCCATTGACAGGCGCGCACATTGCCACCGAATGTGCAGCTTGCCACACCGAAACTTACACAGGAACTTCAACTTTGTGCAGTTCCTGCCACACCGATAATTATAACACTGCCCAAAACCCAAGCCACACGGCAGCCGGTATTTCAACAGATTGTGAAACCTGCCACGGGACATCGGCCTGGGCCCCTTCAACCTTCGACCACACGGCAACAACCGGTTTTGAGTTAACAAACGGCCACTCCGGCAAACAATGTGTTGACTGCCATTTGGGGACTACAAGCGAAGCCAGTTCAGATTGTATCAGTTGCCACCAAACAAAT
>Ga0233447_1000245_pt1 | contig 67028 bp, 53 predicted proteins | sample SI_124_October20_3_FD_183014 | JGI IMG/M metagenome (GOLD analysis project Ga0233447, IMG submission 183014) | Seawater microbial communities from Saanich Inlet, British Columbia, Canada - SI_124_October2016_135_MG | ecosystem: Environmental > Aquatic > Marine > Inlet | place: Canada: British...
GTTGATGCTGCGATTGCTGGGATTGGTAATGCTGTTAATAGTAATGTTTGTCAAAATGATAATATTAAAAAAGAACTTATTTCCAAAAATGTTAAAGATGATAACCTGGATAATATGAAAGTTGCAGATAAATTTTGGTATGGTATTTAGTTAATATATTTAATTATTTATCCAATTTAATTTTGCCTTAAAGCCCTTGTCCCCCAGGGGCTTTTTTATTTTCATACCCAAACCAAAATGAAAATAGGATTCAAATTTCAAAGCGTCGTGTATATATATACATAAGTTTTGGACTTTGTGTTCTAGTTTCTATTTTGGTTTGGGTATACACCCCTGCACAGATACATTAATTGCATTTTTTAGGCTGTTAATCTATTATTCATTGTATGGAAAAGATCAATAGTGGAATTGAGGGTTTTGATCAACTTCTTTATGGTGGATACCCTTCTGGACGTGCATATTTAATAGCTGGAGAACCTGGTACAGGGAAAACTATTTTCTCTTTACAGTTTTTATTAGAGGGTCTTAGATCTGGTGAAAAAGCTATTTACATCTCCATTGATGAGAAACCAGAGGGGGTTATTCGTAACAGCGAATCGCTTGGTTGGGATTTGAAACCGTACTTGGAGTCTGGGCAGCTACAAATATTAGACGTTACTTCATATTTTGGAACTTCCAATATTGGCAAGGCTACTGGCATTAATATCGATAGAATTATCGAAGACATTTTAGGTTATGTAAAAAAGAATAATGTAAAAAGATTAGCAATTGATCCAATAGCACCTCTGATTTTCACAAAAGATGAAAGCCCAGATATAGTAGACTATATACGCAGATTGATTTTTGCACTTGAAGATAATACAGGCTGCACCACACTGCTAACTTCTTATGTGCCTGTTGGATCTGACAAAGTTAGCCACCACGGTATTGAGGAATTCGCCGCATCGGGCATTATTCTCCTGAAATTAAAGAAATCTAAAAATAAATATATTAGAACCGTTTGGGTTCGTAAAATGCGCGGCACACGCATTGATTTGACTGAGTATAGCTTTGAAATATTACCTACCCGCGGGGTTGTTCTAAGACACCCTGTTTCATAATAAAATGCCAAAAATTCTAATTGCAGACGATGAATCCAACATACTTATGCTAACAGAGCTTTTGTTTAAGGATATGGGAATGGATGTTATTACTGCAGAAAATGGCGAAGAAGCTATCCAAAAAGCACTTGAAAACAAACCAGATCTAATCGTTACTGATGTTGTAATGCCAAAGAAAAATGGGTTTGAGGTATGCCATGCAGTACGAAATAACCCTGACACAGCAGATACGCCCATAATAATTCTATCCGCACTTGGTGATGAATTTAACAAGATAACTGGCTTTGAAGAAGGCGCTGATGACTACATCACCAAACCTTTTAATATCGAAGAGCTTAAATCCAGATCTAAAGTTTTGTTATTTCGAAACAAAACCAAAAAAGCTGAACAAGACCAGTCCGTTGTAACAACAGAAATACAACATAAAGATAAAACAGCTACTCTTGATGTGGATATTAAATTAGTATCTACAGGATTAGAAGCTCTTGACAATAACCTTTTTGGAGGACTTCCTATTGGATCAAACATATTAGTGCTAGGACCTGTTGGGTCTGGTAAATCTAGCTTTGTTCGTAACTTTATTGCGCAAGGACTATCAAATAATGAAAAAAGCTTATTTGTGGCTGTTGATGACAACCCATTTAAAATAAGGCAAGAGCTTAGCACCTTAATACCAGCACCGGCAAAAGAGTATGAAAATATAGATTTACTTAGGTTTGTTGATGCCTACTCATGGTCTACACTTTCAACACCAGTTGATGAGCCTTTTGCCATTAATGGGTTATTAGAGTTAAACCAGCTATCTGGTGTCATTTCTGATGCTAGCTTTGAACTTGGACAAACGGTACAGCAAAAACAGGGTGGTAGAAGAGCTATAGATTCAATATCAAGCTTGGTTGTAAATTTTGAGCTTCCAGCAGCTCAGCGATTTCTTACACAAATTGCACGAACATCCACATCCTTTGGGGATGTTACAACTCTTTTCATTGTTGAAGCCGGTACCATACCAGACATTGCATTAAACAACATAAAATACCTGTTAGACGGAGTATTAGAGTTTGAGAAAAAAGATGGAAACTATGCCGTAAGAGCAAGCTCTATGAAATGGACTCGCTATTCATCTGACTGGGTATATCACTAACTACTTGCCCATAGGGGCTGTTACGAACAGTCATCAATAACTAAATACCAGATAAATCATGTTATGAAATTATCTGGTATTTAGAAAAAAATTATAATTAATTATGCTTGAATAAGTCGAATTGTTTGATCTCTTTTTGAACCAACAGATATTAGTGTGATTTTCACACCAACCTGCTCCTGAATATAGTTAACGTATTTTTTTGCATTTTCAGGAAGATCATTAAATTTTGTTATTCCTGAGATATCCTGATTCCAACCCTGTAACTCGTCGTAAATAGGCGATGCTTCTTCATACTCATCAAGATCCAAAGGAAAGCTATTGTAATACTCATTGCTTTTAGTTTTGTATTTTGTGCAAATTTTAATTGTATCTAGGCCGTCTAATACATCTAGCTTAGTTAAACATATTTCTGTAAGACCATTTATTCTTATCGCATACCTTAACACCACTAGGTCTAGCCAACCACAGCGTCTTTTTCTGCCTGTTGTTGTGCCAAACTCGGCACCTTTTTCTACAAGGTAATCACCAGCTTCACCTATTAACTCTGTTGTAAAAGGACCTTGGCCTACACGAGTAACATACGCTTTTGTAATACCTATTACATTTTTAATTTTTGTTGGACCAACGCCAGCACCAGCACATGCCCCGCCTGATATTGGGTTAGAAGATGTTACATATGGGTATGTACCATGATCTACATCTAGCATCATGCCTTGCGCACCCTCTAAGATTATTTTTTTTCCATCGTCTATTGCATCATTTACAAATTTTGATGTGTCTGTGATATACGATTGAAGAGTTAATCCATAGCCATGATAATCATCAATACATTTGATGATATCATCTTCAGCTGTAATTAGATTTCTCATTCTAACGATTTTTCTTATTTTCTTCTCTAACACATCTTTTTTTACAAGATCCTGCATCCTAACTCCAACCCTAGCAATTTTATCTGTGTAAGTTGGGCCAATTCCACGGCCTGTAGTACCAATTTTTTCTTCATGTCTTTTGGTTTCTTGTTGAGAATCGATTAGCTTGTGAAATGGTAAAATCACATTGGCGATTGAAGATACTTTAAAGTTTTTTTCTGTTACCTCTATATTTCGACCTCTTAAACCTTTTATTTCTTCTATTAATACTTCAGGATCAATAACCACTCCGTTACCAATTACACAAACACACCTTTTATATAAAATCCCTGATGGTATTAAGTGTAATTTGAATTTCTGATCTCCAACAACAACAGTATGCCCAGCATTATTTCCGCCTTGATAACGAACAACTAGGTCTACTTTATCTGCAAGCATATCTGTTATCTTGCCTTTTCCTTCATCGCCCCATTGTGTGCCAACTATTACTGTTAAATTCATTTTATTCCCTCTCTTTTATGGAATTTAAAAAAAAATCATACCCACTATATTAGGCTCTTTTTTAAGTTTTAATATTATTATTATTTTGCCGAGCGAATTATAACAAAGTTGAGTTGGGAATACAAATTTATGTAATTTAGATAATAAATTTTGCCATTTTTTCTATGTCGCTATATGCTCTAATTAAGCCTATCATTGCTGGGTGGTATTTACTAATTTCTTCTATATTTCCCAAGTTTATTCCACCAATAGCCACATATGGAATAACCAGCTTTTCACTGGCTTCTTTTAAATATTCAAAACCAATCCCTTCGCGGTTTGGCTTGGATGGCGTATCCCATATTGGACCAACACTTACATAGTCAGCGCCCTGCTTTTGCGCAAGAAGGCCTTGTTGAATGTTATGGGTTGTTCTACCTATTATTTTGTGTGGTCCAAGTAGTTTTCTTTGATACGAAATATCAATATCGTCCTGTCCAGAGTGAAATCCATCAGCATCTATTGTAATAGCGATATCTATAAAATCATTTATTATAAGAGGTATTTTTGATTTTGCAGTTATTTTCTTGAGCTTTATAGCCTTTTCAAGGATTTCTGTCTTACTGCTATTTTTGTCTCTCAATTGAACTAAAGCAACTTCTTTTTTTAGGTTGTTTGCAATTACATCAATATCGTCTGAAACAAGATATATGCCTCTGTTTATTAACTTTTTTTGCAAACTCAATACAACCTGCTTTTCTAACTGGTAAATGTCGTATCTTAGCCTATTAAAAACAGACTCTCCCGTGTATTCTTCCAAAACCCTAAGACCCTCTTCTGCTCTTTTAAAATTTGCTGTTAAAAGCTGGGTAAGGTCTTTTCTGGTTGGTGGCTTTTCTTTTGCTCGCATATCTTTATAGGTATTTCTACTTTGCAGATTTGCAGTTCTTTCCTTTTCATTGCTATTAACTTCTTTTCTAAGCAGTGCGATTTTTTCTGTAGTTTCCTTGTCACTTGCTATAAAGCGACAATACTCTTCTATCACTCTTAAACCTTCGGAAACTCTGTTTATATTTGCGTCTATTACTTGTGGATGATCTGTTATCATAATTTTTTCCTTTTATAAAAATTTTTGGATATTCTTAGAAATAATTGACCTGGCATTATCTGTACCTAGGTTTATTGGTGGTTTCTTCTCAAAACAAAGGCTTATCTTTGTTATTAAATTTTCGATGTTTAACTTATCTTCGGTGAGATATTCACTGTTAACAAGTTTTTTGCAGGAGATAGCATTTTGAAGCTGATGATTATCTTTTGCGCCAGGGAAAGGAATTAGCAGACTTGGCTTTTTAAAGTACACTAGCTCTGCAATTGTGGTTGCTCCTGCCCTGCTTATTACAAGATCTGAAAGGCTGTATAAATAATCTATACTTTCTGTGTATGGCAGGATAAATATCTTTGGTTGATCTTTTTGATTATTTATTATTGTGAAGGGCTCATCTAAAAAGTGATTTTTGTAGAAATTTTCGCCTGTTATATGGATTAGAGTATATGGACTATTTAAGAAATAATCATGGTTCTTGTTTATTAAATCATTAATTATCTTTGAACCCTGGCTACCTCCAAAAATTAGAATAGTTGATTCATTTCTAAAATTAATCTTTTTAAATGCCTTGTAGGTATCATCTTCGATAAAGCTTTTGCGTACAGGATTTCCTGAAATAATAGTTTTATTTTTTTTGAAATAGGATTTGGTTTCTGGGAAAGAAACAAATATTTTTTTTGAAAAGCTTTGAAGGTAGCGGTTAACTTGCCCTGGAATTGTATTTTGCTCTAAAAGAAAAATCGGTATTCTTAAACTAAAAGCTGCAATAATTACAGGAACGGTAGTATAACCCCCTGTGCTCACGAGTAATTTTGGATAAACTGCTTTTAAGACTTTTCTAGCTTTGATTATTGATCTAAACAAATTTATTGATATTTTCCTTGAAACATTTAAACCAAAAAATCTAAAACCATATTTTGTTATTATTTCTTTATCTGAGCGATCATTACCCCCAATAAATAAACAAGGCGCTGAACATTCTTGAGCAAGCGCTACTGCTGGATATATATGCCCCCCTGTGCCTCCACAAGCAAATACTATTTTAATATTTTCTTTTTTTGTCATTGTTGTTTTTTTCTTTTTGAGAATTTAGATATATTTAGCATTACACCAACACAAAACATAGAGGTTACAAAAGAACTGCCACCAAAACTAATAAAGGTCAGTGGAATTCCTGTTATAGGAAATAAACCTATTACAACACAGATATTTATTAGGGCTTGAATAACTAATAATAAAGTCAAACCAATCGCCAGATTAAAAGAGAATCTGTCCTTAGATTTAATTGCAATGTTTATACCCTTATAAAACAAACCAACAAATAGACCAAGTACAATTAATGCCAAAATAAAGCCACCTTCCTCACAAACAATGGAAAAAATAAAATCTGAATAATGCAATGGTAGATAAAAAAACTTTAGCTTGCTCTGGCCTAAACCAAGGCCAAAAAAACCACCAGAGCCTATAGCTATAAAGGACTGGATAATATGATAATTCCTGCCTAAAGGGTCTTTCCATGGAGAGATAAAACTTAATATTCTTTGTAGCTGATATGAATGTAGCAAGATATTTGCCGTTAGAAGCATTACCCCTGATAAAATCAATATAACTATTTGCTCGATACGCATTCCATTTATGAAGAGCATTGTTAATGTTATGACTAATATTAAAATAGCATTACCCAGGTCGGGTTGTTTTAATAAGGCGAGGATCGGCAGGCAAACCATAACTAAAATAGGTAAAACTCCCTTTTTAAAGTCTCTAATTAATTCCTTTTTATGGGCTAACGACGTGCTAACAAAAACAATTATAAAAAATTTAGCAACTTCTACAGGCTGTAAATTAAATAAACCTATATCCACCCAACGATTTGCACCGCCAGCTTTTATTCCAATAATTGGCAAAAAAGGGCATAGTACTAATATTGTTGAAAAGAAGAGCCCTTGTATTGCATATTTTTTATAGAGCTCGTTTGGTATCACCAACCCTGCTAATAAAAAAATTGTCCCTATTAACAGAAACAGTCCGTGTTTTTTTATAAAATAATAACTGTCATTAAAGCTGGAGAACCCTATAACTGCGCTGGTAGAAATAAGCATAATACAGCCAATAACTATTAAGCCCATAGCTATATATAAAAAGCCAGTATCAATGCCATTTTCTAAAAATAGCCTCTTTAAGTTAATTGCTGGTGATTTTTTGTTTGTTGGCATCAGAATACCTTTTTATTAATATCTCTTTAAAAACTAAGCCTCGATGAATATAGTTATCAAATTGATCAAAACTAGAGCATGCTGGAGAAAATAATAGCACATCGCCAGGTTTTGAGTTTATATAGGCTGTATCTATTGCCTCATTCATATTACTAACTTTATAAATATTGGCATTTGGATCTAGCTTTTTGGCTGTTTTATATAGTCTTTCTGCAATTTCACCAAAAACTGTAACTGTATCAACATTTGAAAAACTAAAGGTTAAAAAAGCCTCAAGATCTAGACCCTTATCTTTACCTCCTAAAATTAAGCTTATTGGCTGATCGAAAGAGGTTATGGCAACCATTGTTGAATCTGGATTTGTTGATTTTGAGTCATTATAAAAGATTCTGTCTTGGTAATTTAAAACGTGCTCTATTCTATGCTCAACAGGCTCAAAACTGGCTATCTTTTCTAAAGTTTTGCTCTCCTCCATATTCATAAGTTGTGCCACTTTCCAGCATGCAACTGCATTTAACTTGTTATGCGCGCCAATTAGTTTAAAGTTAATAAGCTTATCAAATTCTGGACTAGCTAAAGAGTAGGGATGTAGATTTACAGATAAATTATTTATAATTGATTGTATATTCAAGTCATCTTCAAAATATATTAAATGGTCTAGTTTGTTTTGATTAACAAATATTTTTGACTTCTGAAAAGTATATTCTTTAATTGTTTGGTGACGCTCTAGATGATCTGGGGTGATATTTAATAAAATAGAAATATCAGGCTTAAATGTTGTACATGTTTCAAGCTGATAGCTGCTTAACTCCACTACAATTGCTGAAATATCCGCATTCCCTACAAAAGAAATTAGTGGCACTCCAATATTTCCTGCTGCTGGGATATCAAGCATATGGGCTATAAGCGATGTCACTGTTGTTTTCCCGTTTGTTCCTGTAATTCCAATTATTTTTATTTTCGGATTGGTTTTTTTTAACAAGCGATATGCAAATTCTATTTCTGAAATAATTTCTGTCGTCGTTTTGGGGAACTGGCTTGGTGAAATTCCAGGGCTCGTAATAATAAGGTCTGCTTCATCTAAAGAAACCTCTTTTATTTTTAGCTCTTTTATTTTTTGCCTTACAGCTTTTGCAGTAATACCATCTCCAAGAATAGCTATGTTCATAAGTGAAATTATATTACGCCTAACCGATAAAGGAACAGGACAAAAAATATGAGTCCAAAAAACCAAAATAATCCCACTGTGATTCCTTCAGAAAGACCCATTAACTCAAAATGATGGTGTAGTGGAGCCATTAAAAAGATTCTCTTTCTACGTAGTTTAAAAACTGCAACCTGGATAATTACAGATAAAGCCTCTAAAACATAGACAGCCCCTATAATAATTAGAACCCACGGATTTCCACTTACTATTGCGAGTCCCGCAAAAGCACCTCCAACAGCTAAAGACCCAGTATCCCCCATAAATATCTTTGCGGGCTTTATGTTAAATGCTAAAAATACAGCGATTGCAATCATTAATACGATACTAAACCCTTGTTCATGAACAAAGCCCATCTTTTCAAATAGAAATATAAAACCACTAAGCGTGAAAATACTTAAACCTGCCAGGAGCCCATCTAAACCATCTGATAAATTTGTGGCATTTGCTGTGCCAACAATTACAAACCAATATAAAATAATATTAAATATACTTATTGGTTGGATTTTAAAGTGGTAAAAAACTAAACAAAGGATGGCTACTGCTGCTTGAAATGAAAATTTTTGTAAGGGCGTTAAGCCTTCATTATCTTTGCGTTTTAATGATAAATAATCATCTATAAAGCCAATAAAGCCAAAAAGTATTGATAATAAATAAACCCAAATAACTTTTACTGAAAATAACTTAAAAAATAGAATTGCTATTAAGGTATTTATCAAAATACCTATACCTCCAAAAGAAAATGTTTTCTTCTTTTTTTGATGGGTATCTGGGCTTAGTTTATAAACAATATGGTAGCCTTTTAGGCCTTTTAAAATCCGCATCATTATGATGTTTATAAATAGTGATACTGCTAAAAAAACGATATATTTAACCATGGCTTTTTTTAATACACTCTACTGTTTCATTCATTTTCATGGCTCTGGAGCCTTTTACTAAAACTATATCGCCCGTTTTTAACTCTGCAAGTAAGAAAGAATGTAGCTTTTTCTTGTTTAGAAAGTTGTATGTTTGTATCTGTTTGGTCTTGATATTAGCTGATTCTTGCCCATAGGTAAAGATAATTGAAATATCATTATCCAAGGCATAATCAGCCACTTTTTTGTGTTCTCTTTTTGAGTGTTTACCAAGCTCTAACATATCACCCAAAACCAATATCTTACGGCGAGCAGGAATTCTTTTGATATATTGGAGTGCGTATAAAACACCGTCTGGATTGGCATTATAACTATCATCAAAAACTGTAATGCCTGACATTTGATGCTTTTCTAGTCTATGCGAAGAAGCTTTATAATTTTTTAATGCTTCTTGAATTTCATCATTTGATAATCCAAAGTGACTGCCTACGGTATAACATAAATTTATATTTTGATCTAATTTATCTTGTCCTTTAAAGGGAATTGTTTGGTACCCGGCTTTTATAGCTTTTTGATTAACTAAATCATAGTAAGGCATTTGATAATTTAAAAAAGCAACCTTGTCCTTTTGTTCCCATTTTAAGGCTGGACGAAATACCTCGGCTTTAGCTTTTGCTATATTTCTTTGGGTTTTTAGTTGTTCTATATGAGATAAACCGATACCTGTTATAACAACATGTGTTGGCCTTACTATGCTGGTAAGATCCCTAATTTCGCCAATCGCTCTCATGCCCATTTCTACAATTATTATCTCTGTAGCATGATCTGCTCTTAAAATCGTTAAGGGTGTTCCTATTTCATTATTTTCGTTTTCTTGGGTTTTTGTGACCCTATATTTACTACTTAATACTGTAGTCAAAAGATCTTTAACTGTTGTTTTTCCAGCTGAGCCAGTAACCGCAATTACAATACTTTTTAATTTTTTTCGATATTTTTTTGCGTGTTCTTGTAAATTTACATCAAGTATTGTTGCTCCCTTATTTATTGCTTCAAGAATATAGTCATGTCCATCATATGTAGGTCCTTTTATTGGGATAAAAACATCACCTGGTTCAATAGTTCTGGAATCAATTGATACTCGCATCAAGTTTTCTCCTGATTGCTAGTCGCACTTCTTCGCGGTCATCAAAATGGATTTTTCCGTTTGCAAGTATCTGATAATCTTCATGACCTTTGCCAGCAATCATAACAACGTCTTTTTCTTCAGCTTTTTTGATAATATCCATAATAGCCTCTCTGCGATCATGAATCACTTTGAAACTGCTAGCTAGGTCAAGACCTTCAAGTATGTCGTCTGTAATTTGAGTCCAATCTTCTGACCTTGGGTTATCTTGTGTAATAACAAAGTAATCCGCATATTTATTAACAACTTTTCCCATTTTTGGTCTTTTTTTCCTATCACGGTCTCCACCACAACCAAAAACAACTAAGACCTTACCCTGCCTATCTAAGGCTATATTTTTTGCTTCTGTTAGTACATTTTCTAAACCATCTGGTGTGTGTGCATAATCAACAATGGCATAAAAAAGCTGGCCTTCATCAATATTTTCAAACCGGCCAGGTGGCGCCTGGGCTTTTGAGAGAGCTTTTTTTATTATTTCTTCTGAAATATTAAGTCCTTTTAAAGCTAGGTATGCTGTTTGTAAGTTTTCGTAATTAAAACGACCAGGAAGGGGGGGCTTAAAAGGAAGCTCTACTTTTTTATAGTTTTCTGGATATATTTTTACTGTTTCACTTTCTTTCATAAAAGAAAGTTTTGTGTTTTTATAATTTTCAAAAGTCTTATGATAGCCCAAATGATCTTGAGTAATATTTGTTAGGGCTTTTACATCAAATTCTATTTCATTTATTCGGCCCTGATCTATGCCATGAGAAGAAACTTCCATAACAAAATGGGTACCACCTGTTGCAAGATGTTTTGCCATTATTCTTTGGATATCTAAAGACTCTGGGGTTGTAAGCTCTGAATTAATAGTGCCTAATACATATGGTTTATAGCCAGCCATCACTAAAGCTTGAGCAATAAGATAAGTGATTGTAGTTTTGCCATTTGTCCCTGTTATTCCTATAACTTTCAACTCTTTTGAGGGTGCTCCGTATAGCTTACTTGCAAATTTAGCCATTTCTGGTCTAGACATTTTTATTGTTTTTTTGGCACCATTTTTATGGGCTTCTTCAATATATTTTTCACCACCTGGCAAACAAATATATATATCGTCTTTGATAATTTCTTTTGAGTTATACTTGTACATGTTTTGAATAGATTATATCAAAAGGTATATTTATTTCCATACACTTAATACTTCATAATATAGGATCTATAGATTATATACTCGTCACAAATTGATTTTTAGCTTTATCTTATGTATGTTTATACACGGCGAAAATCTAAAAACCAATTTGGAACAAGTATAGACATCTATATAAGATAATTATGAAACCCTAAATATATTTTATTTTTTATCACCACCTTGTTATCTTCTAAGCCAAGCCTATATAATTAATATGTGAACTTAAAAAAGGATTCTATTGTTAGAGAATATTGTAAGAGCCGAGAACCTGCTCTTAAAGATAAAATTGTAGTTACTTACACTCCGTTAGTGCAATATATTGCACGCAAACTCTCTTTTGATAGAGGTGATTTAGAGGATGTTGCTCAAATAGGGTTAATTGGATTATTAAAAGCTTTAGAGCGCTTTGACCCAAAAAAAGAGGTTGATTTTTCAACTTTTGCAACGCCAAATGTTATTGGTGAAATTCGGCATTATTTTAGAGATAAACGAAATATTGTAAAAATACCTCGCAAACTTCAAGAACTATATTCAAAAGTTAAGAACTATATAAAGGTTGAGCAAGTACAGGGGCGCTCGCCAACAATTTTAGAAATTGCTAATGCTTTAAATGTTGAGGAAGACCGAGTTATTGAGGCTCTTGAGGCCAAGCATACAACATCAGTCATGTCATTAGATACGCCTCTTAGTAGCGCTAGGTCTAAAAATAGTGACGGTGCTGGTGGCGCTACCATTTTAGATAACATTGGAGTTGCTTCAAAAGAAGATTTTGAACTTAGTAAATTTTCTTTAAGAGATGCCATCAAGCAACTAGATGAACGGGAACAAGCCATTATTCAACTTAAGTTCTACAGGGGTCTCTCACAATCTGAAATAGCAGATGAGCTTGGGCTTTCTCAAATGCATATTTCACGCTTGCTTCAAAAAATAATTAAAAAAATTCGTAAAATAATGAATAAGTAGAGGTCTATTTATTTATGATAATTATTGGTATTGACCCTGGGTTAGCAACAACTGGGTTTGGGGTTATTAAAAAAGAAGGTAGTAGCCACAAACTAATAGCATACGGAGCTATAAAAACTTTGGCAAAAATTAACCTTGCTATCAGGCTTGATCAAATATACAAGGATATCCAACACATTATTAATAAATACTCACCTGATGTTGCCGCTGTGGAAGATCTGTTTTTTAATGTGAATGTATCTTCTGCCTTACAAGTTGGACATGCCAGGGGCGTCTCTTTACTTTCTTTGACACAAGCTGGTCTTTCGGTTTCATCTTATACGCCGCCACAAGTTAAGATGGCTATTTGTGGGTATGGACACGCTCAAAAAAACCAAGTTCAGTACATGGTTCAAAAACTACTTGGGCTAGACTTTATACCAAAACCTGTCGATGCGGCCGATGCTTTAGCTATAGCAATTTGTCATAGTCATTATGTTAAGATAAACTCTATCTCATGATCTACTATATAAATGGAATTTTAGAATCTGTTACTGACGACGCTGTCATTATTGATGTTGATGGTGTTGGCTATCAAGTTTTTGTTTCTAACATAACAAAAAGCACCCTACCAAATGTAGGCGAAATCTTGAAAGTTTATACTTTTCACTATGTAAGAGAAGACCAGCAGCTATTATTTGGTTTCCCAAATTTAGAAGAAAAGAATTTGTATTTACTACTTACCACTGTATCTGGGGTGGGGCCTAAGCTTGCAATGAAGGTAATGTCAGCAATAGATGCTCAAATGCTAGTGCAGGCAATATTATCTGAGAACCTGCAAATAATTAATGGCATTCCTGGCATTGGTAAAAAAATGGCTGAAAAAATATTAATTGAGTTAAAAGATAAGTTGCATAAAGTTTATGATATTTCAAAATTTTCAACAGAAACAAATACAAACCTGTCATCTTCTAAGGTTTTTGCCAACTCTATTAACAAGGAACTGGAAAATGATTTATCACTTGCTTTAAAAACCCTTGGCTATAGTAATGATGAAATTAAAAAAGCTTTAGCACGTTCTGCTGAAAAACTAGTTGATAACCTTTCTCTTGAACAAGGGCTTAAAGTTATCCTGAAACATTTATAAAGATTATGTCTATCCCCGTTTGTGATTATTCAGATTTTGACTATAAAAAAGAGTTTTGGGATGGAAAAAATCGTGAACTTGAAGAATTATCCGAAACTTTAGCACTAACCAAGCTTCTAAAAAAAATACCATTTCATTTAACAAATATCGCTGATATTGGCTGTGGGTTTGGACGTTTATTTACTATCTATCAACCTTTTGGAAAAGAATTTATTTTATTTGATTATGCAGAAAATTTATTGGCTCAAGCAAAGAAATCTATTGGTATAAGAAATAATATATCGTTTATTCAAGGTAATGCCTATAAAACTAAACTTGATAGCAACTCTCTTGATTTAGTGATATCGATTAGAACACTTCACCACTTTGTAGATGTAGATACCTTTTTTAAAGAAATAAATAGAATAGTTATGAAAGATGGTTATTTTATTTTTGAACTTCCAAACAAGCGACATTTATTGAATATTTTTCGTTTTCTTTTTGGACGAATTCCCTTTAATCCCTTTTCAAAGGAACCTCTATTTTATAAAGAAACTTTCGCTAACTATCATCCATTATCCATTAAGAAAATATTAATTGATAATGGGTTTGAGGTTGTTTCTTCTATTAATGTTTCTTTTTTTAGATATAAATTAATAAAAAAACTACTACCTACATTTATTTTGTTTAAGCTTGAAAATCTTTTTCAAGGTTTATTCTCTTTTCTTAATCTAACGCCGAGTATTTACTTTTTATTACATAAAAAATAATACACTCCTTACAAGTTCCCCCCCCCTCCAGCTAGAATTTTGTCACTATAAAATAACCAGTATTGTTCTTGCTTTTATAAAAAAAAAATGCTATTTTATTTTTCCTGCTTCAAGAGGTTATTATCAAATTTATTCTGCTGTTTTTGTTTATATTAATTATCTGTGGATAAGTCTGTTGATAACTTTTGAGTTTTGTGGATACAAACTATTTATTTATCGATTCTTTATGTTGTTTTATTCGTGTTTTTTGAATCTAATATTTTTTTACTACTTTACTTTTTGCTGTGGATAACTTGTTAACAATTTTTTAAACATGGAGATTTAATGGATAAGATTTGGAATACTATAACTAACTGTCTAAAAGAAGAATTATCTCCTCCCGCATTACAAACATTTTTATCATCAAGTAAACCATTATCATTTGCAGATAATGTGCTTTTTTTAGAGGTTCCAAATGATTTTTCAAAAGAATGGATTAAGGAAAAGTGTGAGCCCATTCTTAAACAAAACTTCAAAGATACTCTTCATGAAAATTTGTTAATTGATTACACCATTAAAATTGTTAACGAACAAGAAAATGAACAGTTGGCAATGTTTAGCTCTAAACCAAAAAAAAATGATGATAAAAAATTAGACTTTAACCCTAAATACACTTTCAAAAACTTTGTGTCTGGTCATAATAATCGTTTTGCTTTAGCTGCTTCTGAAGCTGTTGCAAAGGCACCTGCAAAAGCATATAACCCACTATTTATTTATGGGTCTTCTGGATTAGGAAAAACACATTTATTACATGCTATAGGTAATAAACTACAAAAGAAGAGCCCTCAATTAAAAGTGGTTTTGGTTTCTTCTGAAAAATTCACTAATGAACTTATTAATGCAATTAAAGATAAAAAGGTTGAAAATTTTCGTAGGAAATATCGCAAAGCTGATGTGCTTTTGGTTGATGATGTTCAGTTTTTAGCTGGTAAAGAACAAACCCAGGTTGAGTTTTTTCATACTTTTAATGATTTACATGGTAGTGATAAACAGATAATACTAACTTCTGATAGATCACCTAAAGAGATTCCCACACTTGAAATTAGGCTAAGAACACGTTTTGAATGGGGTTTAATTGCAGATATTCAACCACCAGAGTTTGAAACAAGAATTGCAATATTAAGAAAGAAAATAGAATTAAATAAATTTGATATTTCTGATGACATTCTTCACTTCATTGCTACTCAAATACCAACAAATGTTCGTGAGATGGAGGGCGCTCTTACCAAAATAGTCGCTTATGCATCATTACTTAGTACAGAGGTCTCTCTTTCTATTGCAAGCAATGTAATTAAAGATATGGTTGGCGTTAAACATGAAAAACCATTAACAATAAATCATATTAAAAGAAAAGTTTGTGATTATTTTACTATTTCTACTAATGATATTTGTTCTAAAGGCCGAACAAAGGAATTGGCTTATGCTCGTCAGATAGCTATGTATTTAGCTCGTGAGCTTACAAATGTTTCTTTACCAAAGATCGGGGAGTGCTTTGGTAATAGAGACCATACAACAGTAATGCATGCCTGTGACAAAATAAAAGGAATGATAGTTTCAGATAGCGAGACGCCAAATATAATTAATATATTAATTTCTAATATTAAGAATGATTATTAGGTTTTTTTTATGTTAGTATCTTTGTGGATAATTGTTGTATAAGTTGTTAATAACTGTGGATTAAATAAAGTTGTTAAAAGTTATTAACAAAGTGTTAACAGTTGATTAAGTTTTTTTTTAGGTTTGAGGGTATACTATAAAAAAAAATAATCCACATATTCACAAGACTTACTATTATTATTAATATATTAAATAAATAAAAATAGTTATCTAATAGTAAAAATAAGGGGTAAATAAAACAGGAGGATGTTAATGAAATTTAAATGTGCTAGTAGTGATTTGCAATCTTGTATAAGTGTGGTGGAAAAAGCTATTTCTCAAAGAACTTCTTTGCAAGTGTTAGAAAATTTATATATTGAAGTTAAAAATAATAAACTTACAATGAGGGGAAATGATCTTGAAATTGGTATTCAAAATGTAATACCTGTAAGTGATGTTCAAACAGAAGGAAGTATTTTAGTTAAATCCAAAACATTAAGTAGTATAACATCAAAGCTTTCAAACCAAAGTTTAGATGTTGAAGTTGGTGAAAATAATAAGATGGTAATAAGGGCTGGAAAAGTTGCTTTTGATATTTTATGTTTAAGTGTTGATGAGTACCCAGCTTTCCCAAGTATTGAAACAGGTGTTGGTTTTAAATTGAAAGTATCAGAACTAAAGGAGCTTATTAAGCACACAATTTTTGCTGTTTCTTTTGATGAAACAAAACAGTTTTTGAATGGGGTATTAGTAAAACATGATAATGGACTTTTAAACTTTGTTTCGACTGATGGTTATAGGTTATCAATAAAAAATAAATCTATGGAAAATTTGGAACGTGATTTTTCAGCAATTGTGCCTTACAAAGCTATGAATGAAATTGGTAAAATCATTCAACAGATGGATGCTAGTCAAGAAGTGAGCTTAAATGTTTCAGATAGTCAGGTTGCGTTTAGTGTTGGTGATTTATTTTTAATTTCGAGAGTTATTAAAGGTCAATTTCCAGATTATAATCAAGTTTTACCAAAAGAGACTACAAGTGAATTTAATATACCCAGAAGATTTCTTTTTGATGCTTCTGAAAGAGCGTCAATTATTGCAACAGCTTCGAATAATGTGGTTAGGTTAGTGTTTAATGATGGTAGTTTATCTATTAATGCTAACGCAGCTTCTCTAGGTGATTTTAAAGAAGATATTGATATTACACGAGTTAGGGGTGAAGGTGAAATAAAGGTTGCTTTTAATGTTAGGTTGATACTTGATGTTATTAAGACTGTTGATGGTGATGACTTGGTAATAAAGCTAAATAATGGACTTAGCCCTTGTGTGATTAAAGCTGTAAATGATGAAACGTATAACTATGTTGTTATGCCTATTAGGACAAATGAATATCAAGAGAAAAAGGAAGTAGTAGGTACTGAACCTGCAGTATCAGCTTAGTTTTTTTGATATGATTTGAGCTAAAAGTGATAAAGAAAATTTGGATTAAAGACTTTAGAAATATTGATGAACTAGTCTTAGATCTGGAACAAAAAAGAAATATTTTTGTTTATGGGGCTAATAATCAGGGTAAAACAAATTTTCTAGAAGCTTTGTATTTTATGGCTTATGGTAGGTCTCCACGAGAAGGGATACATCAAAATCTCATACAATTTGATAAAAATGAAGCATTGATGGGTGTGGATTTTGTTAATAAAGATGAAATTCATAGGTTATATGTAAAGCTAATGGATGATGGTAAAAAGGTTTCTCAGCTTAATTCAAAAAAAGTTAACTCATTTTCAACAATACAAAGATATTTGAATATTGATTTTATGTCTGCGGAAGTAGTACGTATTTTTACAGAAAGCCCTGATTACAGAAGAAAAGAGATAGATCAATTTTGTATTAGGTATTATCAAGAATATAGTGGAGTTTTAAAGAAGTATGAGAAGATATTAAAACAAAAGAATGCTCTTTTGAAATCTGATAACATGGATGATAAGGTGTTAGACGTTTGTAATGAGCAATTGGTTGAATTGGCTGGGGAAATAGTCGATTTTAGACTTAAAGCCGTGGCTGTTATTAAAGAACATTTTAAGGAGTTATTAATAACAATTGAGCCATTGGCTATTAAGAAAGTAGAAATAAAATATTTATACTTTAAACTTCAGGATTTTTTTTGCACAAAAGATGATTATAAAAAAATACTTACAGGAAAGATTAGTGAATCAAAAGATAAAGAGCGTAGAGTTGGGTATTCTCTTTATGGTGCTCATAGAGATGACTTTTTAATAGAATTTGATAATAAAGATTTGTTTTCTTTTTTTTCTAAAGGTGTAAATAGGATGAGTGCTATTTTATTTAAAATTGCAGAGTTAATGGCGATGGATAAAAAGTATAATGAATACCCTGTAATGCTATTAGATGAGGTTATGGCAGAGCTTGATCAGGAAATGAAGAGGAATGTTGTAAGAGTATTTAATAAAAACACTCAGGTGTTTTATACATCGGTCTCTAAAGAGGATAAATTACTATTTGATGATGTGTGTGTGTATGAAATGAAGAAAGGTAAACTTTTTGGATAATATTTTTAATGTATTAAAGGATAATAAAGCACTAAGGTCTCAGGTTAAAGATATTGAAATTATGTGTAAAATCAAGGCTAACTGGGAGGTTGTTGTAGGGAGATTGGTTAAAGATTTAAAACCTATATATGTTAGAAAAAAAGTTTTACATATAGAAACAGTGAATTATATGTGGGTTAATGAGCTTGAGTTTTGTAAAAAAGATATCTTAGAGAGGTTAGATCAATTACTTACAAAAAACAGGATTATTGATCTTAAAATTAAATATGTAAAAAAGATTTTTCATAAAGAGCAAATAAAAAACAATATATTTGATAATTTAAGTTTGGAAGAGATGGTAAAAGAAGATAATAGGGAAAAGATCAGAAAAGGTTTAAAGCTTTGTAATAAATGTAATGAAGTTTATACTAGTTCAGGGGTATGTGTTTTTTGTAGTACACATAACGATGTTTAAAATGTAAGCTTGTTTATGAGTTAGTTAATATGGTATGTTTTTATGTCTGTAATTTGACCAAAAGGAATAGATAGTGGAGGAATTGAAATGGGTAGCTTGATTAAAAAAAGAAGAAAGAAAATGAGAAAGCATAAGTATAAAAAATATGGTAAAAGGATGAAAGCTAACAAGAAGTAGTTTTTTAGCTTAATAGTTGATATTGTTTTATAGAGTATTCCATATTTTTGTAATGACGATTTAAAAAGTTTTCGAATAGCTGCGTATTACCTGATATCCAAAATTGAGTAGAGCCATTTCTTCGTTTATTTGCTGTTATGTTGTTTTTAATAAGAACATCTTTAACGGATGGTATTTGTGTGACAGCAGGGTTAATAAAATTTATAAACTTCGAAGTTAATTTTTTAAATACTGGATCTAAAAAAGGATAATGGCTACAACCATAGATAATGGTGTCTACATCAAAGTCTATGGCTTGACTGAAATATTCTTTTGCAACATTAAATGTTGATGCTGAATAAATAAGATTAGTTTCGATTATTGGAACTAATTTTGGACATGGGATTTCAATAATGGAATTTTTATTGTTTAATGCTAGAAGAGCTTTTGTATATGCTTTGCTTTTTGTTGTAAGTGGTGTAGCTATAACTGCAAAACGTTTATTATAGCTAATTGAGTTTGCATTTTCTGCAGCTGGTTTTATTAGACCGATAACAGGGATAGGTAGTTTCTCTTGTAGGCTCTCAAGAAATAGAGAACAGGATGTATTACAAGCCATAATCAATAATTTAATATCTTTTGAAAGAAGAAATTGAGTTATTTCTTCATTAATTTCATATAACTGATCTTCAGTTTTACTTCCGTAGGGTGCACGAGCGTTATCACCGAAGTATATAAATTTTTCGTTGGGAAGATGTTTTGTTAGTTGTCTAAGAATAGTTAGCCCACCAACACCAGAGTCAAATAATCCAATAGCTTTTTCATTCATAATACAAAGAAATTATAGCATAGTGGTTGTTGCTAAAGGCTATAAAAATTTTCTTGGTGTTTTGCAACAGTCCTAAATGAATTTTTTTAGTGGGTACTATTAAAGTATTTTTTAATACCCTGATATAGTGATTTAGCGATTTTTTGTCTATAGGCAGGATTTTTGAGTAGTTGGCCTTCTTTTGGGTTTGTAAGGAATAAGGGTTCAACTAAAGCTGTTGGCATTTTAGAGTGTCTAAGCACATACATTCTTGCTCGTTTTACACCATTATTACGAAGCTTAAGATCTTTTACTAAATGTTTTTGTAGAATACGCGCTAATTTTTTATCTTTGTATTTGTAATAATAAGTTTCTGTTCCTCTAGCGTAAGATTTAACAAAAGAGTTGATGTGGATACTTAAGAAAATATCAGCTTTATTTTGGTTTGCTCTTATTACACGTCGTCTTAAACTGGGGTTTTTGTCGTTTTTGCGAACCATAACGACATAAGCACCAGATTTTGTTAATAACTTTTTAAGGCGATTGGATATATCTATTGTGTAGTTTTTTTCGTAAATTCTGTTACGCCCAACAGCGCCTGGGTCAGCACCGCCGTGTCCAGGATCAATAGCTATTATTTTGTTGGAGAGATTTCCTTTGTCCTTTGGTTTAGGCTTAGGTTTCTTTTTTATAGTAGTCTTCGATTTTTTTATTATAGGAAAGGAGACTTCAAGCATATTTGAGGCTAGTCTTTTTGTTGTGAACTTGGATTTAAAATAGAGATCAATAACAATGCGTGTTGATAGTGGTTTTGTTTGAAACTGAGAGGTGCGTATATGGTGATATACGGGGTTTTTGGCCCTTATTATCTGTGGTAGTCCCGAAAGCGTTTTTGGAATGTCTATAATAAGACGATTTGGGTTTTTAGCAAACCAGACATTTGCCTTGAAGGAACCATTTCCTTTTATGGTGATATAGGTTCTGTTTTTATGGGTGGTTTGTTTTATATTGGTAATAAAGTTATAAAAGACAAGCTCAGCTCCAAATGATGTTGATAATAATTCAGAATGAGAAATATTTTCTTTAAGCAGAACTTTTAAACGGGTTGTGGTTCTATTAGTTTTTTGTATTTGAATGTTTGAAATAGGTGAGTTTTTTGAATCGATAGACTTATGATCAGAAGAAGAAAATGGGATATCTATGTAAAAACCACTTTGATCAGAAAGTTTTTTTGGTTTTAAGGGTTCTATGTTATTGGTTGAGAAAACTTTTAGTTTGTAGATGTTGTCTTCTTTGATTATTTGAATTTTTTGGATACTGCTAATCAAAGTTATTGTTCTAGTTTTAGAGTTCCAGTCCATTCCTACGTTTAAGGCACTAACGAAAGAAAGGAAAGGAAAGTAAGTTTTACCGTTTTTTATAACTATTGGGTGAACAAGGTTTAAACTTTCAGATTTTTTAGAAGAAATAACCTTTACCTTTGAGTTTTTTGTTGAAAAGATATATTTTTTTCCCTGTTTTGAAATAGTTACCATATCTTCTTGGTGTTTTAAGTCGAATTGTTCGTTTAGCAATATACTTTCAAGATCAATAAAGAGAACATTTTTTTTATAAAAGAAAGAGTTCTTTAAGTCATAAGTTTTCGAGCCAAAAGCTAGGTATAGAGGGCGGCTCTTTTCTAGGAAAGGAATATTAATAGAGCTTGAAGATCGACTAGCCATGTTTGAGGTTTGTAATGTAAGCCCGTCAATCTTTTTGTTTGTTGATTTATTTTTGTTTGTTGGTTTTATTTTACTAGTTGTTATTTTGTAGCTTGATTTGGTATTTAGTGTGGAGAAACCAAGCATAGAGAAAAAGTTTTTAAGTGGTACATAAAGACGGTTTTGGTATTTAATAGTTGGTTGAGAAAAATATTGTTGTCTATTATTTAACCAAAATTCTCTTGAGTTAGGTATTATTATACATTTTTGGCCACTGCCAAAGACGAGGGAATATTGATCATCTTTTCTTTGATATTGAAGCTTGGCATTGAAATGTTTAAGGGTGTCTCGGATAGGAAAAAAGACAATATTTTTATTTGATATTAGAGGCGTTGCAAGAGATATGGCTTTAGAATTAATGATCAGAGATTTGTTAAAAGGTTTTATGGGGTTTGCATGTAGTGTGGTTGTTTCGTTAAGTATAAGTAGCGAAAGAATAAAAGAAATAATAATAAATATTTTTTTTAGCATATAGAAATATATTATATAATGTGAATAAAGAGGTGTAACCCCTATTTATTAACAGACTCTAAAACATAAGGGTTGCTTTAATTACCATACCAGATACTTCATATGAGTTGTGTTCAGTTTCTGGGCGAGTGTTGTCTAATTTATCAGTTACTTTTTTAAGATATCCTTCACCGGTTATTACTAAGCGATCAATATAGGGACTAGAGTCTAGTGGGATGCTTATATCAATAGAAAGAGAGCCAATTTCCACAGTGTCTTCTCTATGGACCAGGTCTGTTCTAAGAGAATCGCCAGTACCCTGTTCAGAAGTTTGTTGTGTTAATACGTTTAAATCCTCACCCCAAGTATCTGATCTTGAATAGTTGATATTTATCTTAAAGTTTTTTGTTTGAATAGGTATATAACTTGCTTTTGTTATACCACTATAGCCCTTTTCTTTAGTGCCTTTATTTTTACTGGTAAACTTTAATGAGTAGTCATATGAAATAGAAAGACCGCTTAGTGGCCGAACTTCAACGCCAGCAGTTCCAACTTCTTGTAAAAAATCGTTAATTATTTCTTGAAAGTTATTGATTTCTTCATGGTTTACAGAGCGGCTGAAATCTTTAATGTTATTAAGGCTGCCCTGTCCTCTAAAAGAGATGAAAGAGAATGGTGTGAATGTGCTGCCAAGAGTGGCGATACGAGATCTTTGATTAAGGTAGTTTTTTATAGAGTTTGTAATATCAAGATCTTCATTAGCGAGGCTAAGATAGTTGTTGTTATTATATGCTTTTTTTATGCCAGAAGTAGTGCTATTAATATCATCTGATAGATATTGATAAGTTTTTTTATCTGCGTATGAACCACTAAAAGATATAAAAGAAAATGGAGAGTAACTGCTGTTAATGTTGTTATTTCTGATATATTTCAGAGTATAACCTGTGTTAGATGGATTAATGTTTCTGCTGTATATTTCATCGTTTTCTTGTCTTGCGGCATTTAAGCTAAAAAGATTTAACGGTGAAGTATTGATGGTGTAAAGCCTAGCAGTGGTGAAGCTGTTATCTGCTCTGGTGATGTTGCTTGCAGGGGTTGTGCTTAATGGTGCGTACGTTGTTGTTGTTTGGGTGTTTGTTATATCACGAAAATCTCTTTTAGCTGAGGCACTAAGTTTTCCAAAATTGAAACGAAGTAATTTTGGTATATGTAATACTATATTTCCTGGGTTGAATGATAGGTCTTCAGATTTGGAGTCTAACGGTAAAAGGTCAATAATAACGTTTGAGGTAGAAGACTGAGATAGTTGAGACATTTTTCTATAGTCTTTTCTTTTTTGAAGATTTAAGTTGTATGTGAATAAATTTAAAATAGGGATAGGTGGTTTGATATTTAAAGAGCCGGACTTATTGGTATATTCACTTAAAGATGTATTTCCAGAAGAGGTTTTAGAGATAATATTATTATCTAAAATAGAATGTCTGGTTTCATAAGAAACAGTGGTAAGTGTTATGCCGGGTAGTGGTCTGAAGTTATGGTAATTATAACGATCGGAGTGAGAATAAAAAGATTTTTGATAGTTATTTTCCAAGGTTTTTTTATTGCTTGTTTGGAACGTAAAATGAGATGTTGCGATAGGGTATAAAATAGGGTTTGTGTCTTTTGCACCAATTAATTTAAATACGCCCATTGGTGCAAAGCGACTAATTCTAAAATTAGATTGATCATCAATTTTACCTTTTTGGTTGATAAGGGGACTTTCATTTTCTTGGTGTCTTTTGTCATATTCTGTGTTGAACCAAGTATAAGGACTGTAAGAAGCTTTATAATAGTTGTTTTCTATTACACTTTCATTTTTGGAGGATGCATGAGCATCTGTTCTTATGATATCTTCAGAAATATTGTAAATAAGGTTAAGATTTTTTATTGGTTTAAACTTGCTATTTAGACCCTTGCTTGTTCGTGTGGATTTTGACCATTGTTCGGAAATAGCATTGTTTGGTAGTTGAGCTCGTTTATTAGATATTGTTTTTGACTCTGAAAACTTGGGGCTGACTAATGTATCGCCTAGTATGTATACATCGGGAAGATTTAATAAAGACTCATATTGAAAGTTAGTAGCCTGTGTTTTTCCTGGCTCTTTCATATCAATATAGTCAGAGTGTTTTTCAGACCAACCTGTTGTTAGGCTGTTTTTGAAATAATCTGGGCCAAATCTTGCAACTCCCTGATACTCTAAAGTTAAGTCGTCAACATCATGGTTCTTTGTTCCGGAAGTGTTTATGGGGTCTTGGTAGCGAAGTTGATATCTAAAGCTTTGATCTGTTTCAAAAAAGCTATCGAAAAAGTCTATTTTTGTATTTGTTTTTAGGTCGTTGGTATGAAGGTATGTGTCTTCACCTTCGCTTTTTGTGCCCTTGTATTCGTCTCGTCGATGAAAATCGATAAAAAAGTTGTCGGTTTCATTTATCTTCCAATCTAAGCTACCCCCCATAATAGTAGAGCCTTTAGCATCTTTGATTTCGCCTATAGGTAAAAAGTCTTTATCAATTGTTTTTAAATCACCTTTTATGGTTATGTCGTCATCTTTATACTGGGTACTAACTTTTGTTGCTATTTTGAAGTTATGTTGCTCCCCAGATTGCATTGTGCCTGTATTATCGTAATATTTATATTCAACAGAGATTTTATCACCTTGTTTGGGTGTGATATTTAAGAACTTAATCTGACCTGTGATGTAGTTGATGAGATAGTCTCTATCCTTTACAAGGACGTTACTGGTATTAACAGCATGTGCTGCTTTCATAAATACAAACTCAGAGTCTTCGACAAGGTTGTTATGACTAAGGCTATATGCATCATTAGATCCGTTTCCATCCATAGAATCTGTATGAGAAACCCTGGGTTTTGAAAAGTTATGGTCAGCAGCAACTAATTCGGTATCTATAGACCATTTATCAGTGAGTTTGGTGCCGAATGTAAGGCCTATCATTCTTTGATTTATGTCGCCAACATCAGGAGAGACTTCAGGGGCATATTCATAAACTAGCTGCATACGAGTGCTTTTGTCAGGATAGGAAGATAGCTGAGAGGCTGTGTGTCCGCTATTTTTGTCTGTATTTAGATAAAAACGAAGTTCTGGCGAAGTTCCGTCTTCCCCGTATGTAATGCTAAAATCTCGATTTTTTTCTAAAATTCGTTCACCAAGTTCAGCATTGAATAAGCGAATATATTCACTTCCTCCATATTTCATTGGAAGATCTCGAATTGTGAAAGGCTCATAACCACCAATATAAGGGGCTGTTTCTTGACCATAAGATTCATTTCCATAGAAAACATAAGAGGTTTTAAAACTTTTTCCATAAGAATAAGTTATTGTTCCTGTGTAGGGTCCTGCACCAAGTATCTCAATAATTCCTTTGTAGGTATTAACAATTTTGAAATCAACGGTAGCCATTGATTCATCAGGTAATTTAACCTTGATAACAATATCTTTGGTGGATCGTAATGGGCTGAATTTTGTTTGAACTATATTGCTAGAGGTTCCAAACGCTTCAGGGTCTGTTATTTTTTTTACTAGTTCTTCCTCTTGGCCATGCACATATTCCTGGAGATAAGTGACCCCATAATGAAGGGGAGAGTTTTGCGAATTGCTTGATGTTGTTTCGCTTTGTATAGAAGAATATTCAACAGAAATTATGCGTGGATATTCAACGCTATAGTTAAAAAACAGCGAACCCTCTTTATAGTTGACATCATAATCTATGGTTTCTGATAATGGGATGTCATCAACACTAACCTTTATACTTCTTTGGATAATATTTTGTTCTTTAAGAAAGTATGGGCCAGGGCTATCTTTTCCAATTAAATTTTCAGAAATATCGGCAGTCTTATAGTAAGAATAGGCTATATATAGCTTGTCATTTTCCATTAACTCAACATTTAGTAAGTTAAGTTTTCCAGTATTATGTTTAAGGGCGTAGCTAATATTTTTTTTAAGTATTCGATCGTTAAGTGATAGGGATATGGATCCAACAACAAGGTTGGTATGTTCTAGTTGGATTGTGTTATCAGAAAATTCATGGATATTACTTGTTGTTATGGTGATAGTTTTTGATGAAAATCCGGTGGTTTTAACAACTTCGGGGCGGGTTGTGTCATGCCATAGATATTGAGCTCCAATAAAGTTTTTTCTTGAAAGAACAGGTATAAAATCCTCGATAGGGTTGGTAAATTCGTAGACGATTTCAATATAGTCTGTTTGATTTTTTGGTGAATTAAAGGTAATAGATCCTTCATAGAAGTTAACTTCATAGTCGGTGTGTTCTGCTTTTGTGCTGTTGTTTACCCAGACACGGACAGAATCTTCTAAAATATTGCCATGACCAAGGCTATATTTGGTGCCGCCATTACCCCAAGACTCAAACTTTTTTGGATCGGATCTTTGCCGACCTATTGCAATTTTACCTTCCCAAGAGTCTGTATATGATTCGACCATTGCACCATTTAAAGCCTTTTTTACATTAATGAAATCGCCATTTTTGAACTCGGCATCGAAATGATAGAAGGTAAGCTCGGTTTTTTTGTGTTTTACGCGAATATCATATTTACCAGGAAAATCAGGTTCTTGCTCTACATCGTAATGAACAGAAAGGTCTTTACTTAGTTGGCCGTCTATATTGAATTTGTAGCGCATATCAAACTTGGCGGGCCCCAAAAGAACATCGCGGGGCAGCTTGTTATAGATGGGGTCTTTTCTTATTGTTTCCCAAACAGAGCTTGTTGGTGATTTGGGGTTATAGTTTCGCTGGCTTAGTTTTCCTTCATAAAAGCCAGCGATGTTTAAGTCAGGATAGTTGTCGTTTTGTTGAGGCGGATATAAAAAATTATCTACTTTTGGGTTTGAAATCATGTCGAAAGTGGAAGTCCCAATAATATTTTCGGATGGATTAAGCGATAGATTATTTAGCGGTTTGTTTTCCTTTTGCCATGGTGCAAGTTTTGGTGTGTTTTGAGTAGGTATAGTATTTATAGTTGTGGTATTTGGTGGTGTGGTTGTAGCGAAAGAGGAGGGGTTTTCAATAGATGAGTTTGGCGTTGTTAATTTAGTTAAATTGATAGTGGGCTTGCCTGGCTTAATGGTTTCGGTAAGTAGCGGGGTTGGTGCTGCTTGAGTTTCGTTTAATAGTTGTTGAAGAAAGGCTTGGTCTATTTTGGTTGGTTTTTTGTGTTTAGTCGCAATTCCTATTTTTTCGATGGACGGGGGAATGTTGCTTTCATAGATTTTAACAGAAGTTTTTTTGATCCATCCGGTACTTAAGTTTAATAGTTGGATTTGATAAAAAGAGTTAGTTTCGTTTTTTATTGGAAATATTATACCCTTAAACGTGTTATGAGTAGTTTTCGCTGTAATATTTGGGTTTGCTTTAATTTCAGCGTTGTTTTGCAAAACCTCAATGTGTTTTTGGGCATATACAGGAGCTTCAAAAAAAAGAGATAAAAATACAATATAAAGAAACAATATAAAATATTTTGTTGGGATAAATGTTTTTAAGACTTTAATATTATTTTTCATGGTAATACCAGCATGGAATCACCAAAACTATAAAACCGATAATTATTATTTATGGCTTGTTTATAAGCTTCTTTAGTTAAGTCATGACCAGCAAAGGCAGAAACTAACATAAGAAGTGTTGACTTTGGTAAATGGAAGTTAGTTATTAACCCAGAGATGGTTTTAAATTTGTAGCCAGGATAAATAAATAAATTAGAACTACCAGCTCCTGGCTGAAAAACATTATTAATAAAAGCAGATTCAAGGGTGCGCGTGACGGTTGTTCCTACAGAGATTATTCTTTGTTTTTGCTTAATTGCTTTGTTTAAATTAGTTGCTGTTTCTTTGGATATATAAAAAGCTTCTTCATGCATTTTATGTTCTAGTATATTTTTTGCTGTAACTGGTTTAAAAGTTCCGTATCCGACATGTAAAGTAACAAATTCCATATTCACACCTTGTTCTTGGATTTTTTTTAATAAAGTAGGGGTGAAGTGTAGCCCCGCTGTTGGGGCAGCGACAGCGCCTGGTGAATTGGCAAAAACTGTTTGATATTCTTTTTGAATTTCATTTATTTGGCAGGATGATGAGTTGTGAATATATGGAGGCAAAGGAATTAAACCATGAAGCTCTAATTCATCGTAAATACTGCTGGTGGTATTAAAAGAAACGAGATGTTGGTCTTGGTCATAATATTTTTGAATTATTTGGCAGGTAAAGCCTGGTGCAATTTCTAATTCTTCGTTGTTTTTAATTCTTTTTGTAGGCTTAAGGAGTACTTTCCATTGGTTTTTTGTTATTGGTGAAAGCAAAAAGATTTCAATTTTGGCACCGGTCTTTCGTTTTGCAAATAATCTGGCTTTAATTACTTTGGTATCATTTAAGACCAATGTGTCGTTTGGTTTGAGATAAGAAAGTATATCTTTAAATTGATGGTGAGAAATGGTTTGTTTAGATTTGTTAACAACCAGCAGTTTACTACGATCCCTTTCGGTTAAGGGAACCTGAGCAATGAGCTGTTCTGGCAAAGTATAATCAAATTCTTTTGTATGCATAGTTTTTCAATCGTATTATAGTCTAGTAATATTGTATATTCCCAAAGCTATTAATACAAAACATCGAAGAATTGTGATTGCATGCTTGTTCCTAATTGAAATATTGAAAGCTGGATTCATCTTTATGTATGTTTATCATACTGACGAAAATCCATATTTCGATTTGGATTAAGTAATAGCTACTGTTTTAAGGGTTGCTTATTAATAATAGAAAGCTGTAAATCCGTCCAGGATTTCTTGATATATCATAGTAAATAGTTTATTATTCTCATTATGTTTTCAAGGTTTACAGAAAAAGCAATTCAAAGCATTATGCTAGCCCAAGAGGAAGCAAAGAAATTTCAGCATAGTTATGTTGGAACAGAGCACGTTCTACTCGGAATATTGGGAGAAGGCGATAACGTAGTCCTAAAAGTTTTACAAGAAATGGGACATACCCCAGACCAAATAAGACCTATAATTGAAGAGCGTTTAGAATATGGCGGCTCTACTTCAGAATATGGAAATATTCCTTTTACTCAGCAAGCAAAACAAATTTTGTCATATGCTTGGGATGAAGCTAGAAAATTAGGTCATAACTATGTAAATGTTGAACACCTCTTTTTAGCTGTTTTTAGAGATCCTACAAGTATTGCTGCAAGAGTTTTAAACGAGCTGGGCATTACTTTAGTTTCATTTAAAGAGGTTCTTTTTAAACAATTAGGAGATAGGTTTGCAGCTCCGACAGCGAGGACTCAGAGCAATGTGCCAACACCTACACTTGATTTGTACGGACGTGATCTTACGTGGTTATCAATGGAAGGGACATTAGATCCTGTTGTTGGTCGTTCGAAAGAAATAGAAAGAATGATTCAGATTATTAGTAGACGCTCGAAAAATAACCCAGTTTTAACAGGGGCTCCTGGTGTTGGTAAAACCGCTATTGTTGAGGGGTTAGCCCAAAAAATATGTTCAGGCGAGGTTCCCGAGAAGCTAAGAGAAAAGAGGGTTGTGTCATTAGACCTTGGGTTGCTTGTGGCTGGAACAAAATATAGGGGTGAATTTGAAGATCGTGTTAAAAAAGTTATGGAAGAAGTTAGAAAAGCAAAAAATATAATAATTTTTGTAGATGAGCTACATACGATTATTGGAACAGGTGGGTCCGAAGGTAGCTTAGATGCGGCTAATTTGTTTAAGCCAGCTTTAGCTAGGGGTGAATTGCAATGTATTGGCGCAACTACTATGGAAGAATACAGAAAACATATAGAAGGTGATGGCGCGCTTGAGAGAAGATTTCAATCTATACACGTTGAAGAGCCATCGCAAGAAGAGGCATATCAAATTCTTAAAGGAATTAAGAAGCTTTACGAAGAATTTCATAATGTTGTTATTACAGATGAGGCTTTAAAAGAGGCTGTGGAGTTGTCGGTAAGATATATTACAGAAAGAAATTTGCCAGATAAGGCTGTTGATTTGATTGACGAGGCTGCTTCAAGGGTAATGTTGTCAGCATCTACGGATGTAATTGTTTCGAAAGATCTTGAAAAGGAAAAAGAGCGCGTTAGCGGAGAAAAAGAAGCTGCAATAAAGCATAAAGATAAAGCTGTAATAAAGTTATTAGAGGCAAAGGAACAAGAGTTAGATAAAAAAATAGAAGCGGCTGGAAATAGCTCTCAAGAAAAAAAAGTAGTAACAGAAGAAACAATTGCAGAAATTGTATCGGCTTGGACAAATGTTCCGGTAAGCAAGTTAACACAAGAAGAATCTGTTCGGTTGATGAACATGGACAACAAGTTAAAAGAGCGTATTGTTGGTCAGGATGAGGCTGTTAAATCTTTAGTTCGTGCTGTTAAAAGAGCAAAGGTTGGACTAAAAGACCCAAATAGGCCGACGGGCTCATTTTTATTTTTGGGGCCAACAGGGGTTGGAAAGACAGAGCTGGCTAGAACTTTAGCTGAATTTTTGTTTGGTAGCCGAGATGCAGTAGTTAGAATGGATATGTCCGAGTATATGGAAAAGCATACAGTTTCGAGGCTTGTTGGTTCACCACCAGGGTATGTTGGCTATAATGAAGGTGGGCAGCTTACAGAGCCTGTAAGAAGAAAGCCTTATTCAGTTGTCCTTTTTGATGAGCTTGAGAAAGCATCTCCAGATGTTATTAATATTTTATTGCAAATCTTGGATGAAGGTCGATTGACTGATGCAACAGGTCGGGTTATTAATTTTAGAAATACAATAGTGATAATGACTTCAAATGTTGGTAGTAAATTTATTGAAAAAGAAACCAGTTTTGGATTTGTTGATCAAGCACGGGCTGAAGAGAATAAATACACAAACATGAAAACCAAGCTTATGGATGAGCTTAAAAGAGAGTTCAGACCTGAGTTTTTAAACAGAATAGATGATATTGTTATTTTTAGATCATTAATTCAGAAAGATTTAAGACAAATTATTGAAATAATGTTGCAGGATGTTGAAAAGCGTTTAGCTGAGCAAGGAATTCTTGTTAAGGTGGATAGTAAGGCAAAAGACTTTTTAGCTGAAAAAGCATATGATGGCAAACAAGGGGCTCGGCCTCTTAGGAGAGCTATTCAAGAGCATTTTGAAGATAAACTGGCAGATACACTACTTGAAAAAAATATGCTTAAACAGGATGTTCAGGTGAATGCGACTTTTAGTAAAGGTGAAATGACCTTTACCTTAAAAAAAGTAGCAAAAAAAGTGGCTAAGAAAAAAGAAGAAAAGTCTTGCGATAAAGAAGCTGTTTGCACTGCTTAGAGTGGAAAAGGAAGTAATTCAGTATTGTTGTAATAACTGTGGATCCGTCTTTCCAAGGTGGCAAGGACACTGTTCTGGTTGTAATTCATGGAATACTATAGAGCAAGAAATTGTAGTAAAGCCCAAAAAAGGAAAAGCTAAGCAGAGCTCAATGATTGATTGCAAACCCTTAGCAATTGATGATGTAGAGCTTACAGAAGAAGAAATAATTCCAACAGATATAAAAGAATTTGATAATGTGATGGGCACTGGTTTGGTTTGTGGCTCTGTTACTCTTTTGGGTGGTGAGCCAGGGATTGGGAAGTCTACATTTGCATTGCAATTAGCACAACGAGTTGCTGGTAAAGATAAAAAAGTGCTTTATGTTTCTGGTGAAGAATCTGTTGAACAAATATCTCTAAGATCAAAAAGAATAGGAAAAAACACCGATACTCTATATGTTTACTCGGAAGTAAATATTGTCAAAATAATAAAGGCTATTGAAGAAACAAAGCCGGATTTGGTTGTGATGGACTCGGTTCAGGTTGTTTTTCATCCAGACATCCCTTCTGTTGCTGGTAGTGTTAATCAGGTTAGATCTTGTGCAGGAGAGTTAATAAGAGTTTTAAAAAAACAGCATAGTGTGGGTATTTTAATTGGACATATTACTAAAGAAGGCGGTTTGGCTGGACCCAAAGTTTTGGAGCACTTGGTAGATATTATTTTATACTTTGAGGGTGAGCGTAATCAAAGGTTTAGGATCCTTAGATCATTTAAAAATCGATATGCGAGTACTAACGAAATAGGGCTTTTTGAAATGAAGAATAAAGGGCTTGAGGAAATTACTCAGCCGTCAGAGTTATTTATTGATGATAGTTCTTTATCAAAGCCAGGTTCTGTAGTTTCAGCTATTTCTGAAGGAAGAAGGGTTCTTTTGGTGGAGGTTCAATCCCTTGTTGTAGGGTCTGGCTATGGTATGGCAAAGAGAACCTTTTTGGGGTTAGACCCAAACAGAGCAAATCTGATGATAGCTGCTATAGAAAAGATGTTTTGTTATAAATTAGGTGTAAACGATATAATAATAAATATAGTAGGTGGTTTGAAAGTAAAAGAGCCAGCATTAGATTTAGCTTTAGTATTATCGATTATCTCGTCTTATAAAAGAGAGTCTGTGATAAAAGACGTTGGTGTTTTTGGGGAAGTTGGATTAACAGGTGAGTTAAGACCTGTGCCAAACGCAGAAAAGAGACTCTTGGAGTTTGAAAAAATGGGATTTACCGCTGCATTAATGCCGGCAAAAAATAAGCAAAGTTATAAATTAAAGACTATTAAGCCTATATATGCGAATGATATAAATGAAGCGGTACAGGTAATGTTTAAGAAGTGACTTTTTGTGGAATAGTTAATAAAAATAGTTATTTTATAAAGAAATAATATGAGCGCTGATAAATTAAAAGATATTATATCTAGAATAAGACAAGAAGAGACACGCTGGGATGCCATTTTAGAGCTTAAGCTTATAAATGATCCAGAAGTTGTGGATCAGCTATTAGCTTTATTGGGTGATCGAGATTGGGTTGTAAGGTGGTGTGTTGCAGAAAAACTAGGTGATATGGGGAACCCAAAAGCTATTTATCTGCTTGTTAAACGACTGAACGATAAAGACTACCATGTAAGAAGAACTGCGGCGAAAGCTTTAGAGAAATTTGGTAAAGTGGGAATTCCTGGTTTAGTTAAGCAGTTTAATCATTCTAATGCAGATGTAAGATCTCAAGTTTTTGCTATTTTAAAACATTTTGGGGCATCAGCAATTCCAGATTTAGAAGAGGCTTTAGTAAAAGTAGATTGGATTATAGCTAATCGAATTGTGCATACAATATGGAGTATTGGTGGTTGTTTGGCAGAAGATGCTTTAATTAGAAGTATATATAGACCACTAGCTCAAAAAAATGCCATTATGATGTTGTCTATAATGAAAAGCAGAAAATCAATACCGTATTTGTTAAAAGCATATGATATGCTTGGCTTAAAAAGATGTGTGATTAATGCATTTAAGCATATGGGTGCAGTGGGATACCCGATTTTAATAAAGTATGCAATTACAGAGGATGCTAAATTCACAATGCAATCAAGAAACATAGTAGTTAAAATAGGGGAGCCCATGTTAAAGATTTTGGTTAAGGCTCTTACGGTAAAAGACTATAATAAGCCTATAATTATTGCGATGATTCAAAAAATAGGTCCAGCAAAGGTAATTCGTTATATTATTTCTCTTGCAAAGCAAGATAAAGAAATTAAAAGTTTGACAGAGAATATGATTGCAAAATATTCGAGGAAGCCAGAAAAAAAGCAAGGTGGGATTTTAGGTTTATTAGGAATGTAGTTGCTTGCATTAATAGAGGGTTATTTTTTTTCAGAATCAGTTGGTGATGTTTTTACTAATTTTACTATTTGTTTGATTGATGGTATATGAGTTTTTTCTCTTGGGCTCCAAGTTAGGCCAATGGTAACTATAGTAACCTGATCATCATTTTCAAAAGTAAGCCTTTGAGATGCGGCTGTTTCATAAACAGAGATTATTTTGCCCCAGCCTTTTTCAAATGCATTATTAATAGTATAGGCGGGTGGAATAGCTTCTTCTTCATAAGCAATGATTCCCGTAGGCAGGATTGCCAAAATAAATACAATACAGATTAACAGAATGTTTTTTATTGTTTTCATGTATATTAGTCTATTCATAAATCAGAGTACTGTCTATGAGTTATTTCGGAACAGTTTCATCAAAAAGAAAAAACCTTAATAATTTTTTCGAGATGAAGCAAACTTAAGGAGGGTGCATATTTTTGTATGTGACCGGATTGATTTGCGTAGTATCGGAAAAATTATTAAGGTTTTGGTGGGCGTTGACGGACTTGAACCGCCGGCATCTACCTTGTAAGGGTAGCGCTCTACCAGCTGAGCTAAACGCCCCAATCAAAAAGATATTTTAACATGTAGTTTAAGTTGATGTGAAGAAGGAAAAAGAATTTTGTTATATCCAAACCAAAATAGAAACTAGAACACAAATTTCAAAACTTATGTATATATATACACGACGCTTTAAAATTTGAATCCTATTTTCATTTTGGTTTGGGTATAGAAACAACAGTTACTGATAATTTATTTATATTTATAGTATAGTGTTCGAAATGAAAAAACAGGTAGATATTAAAAGAATAGAAAAGAACTTTTCAGGATCAGCAAAATCTTATGATGAGTATGCAAGTGTCCAAAAAAAAGTGTTTGATATGCTGAAATACCAATTAGAAGTTGAGAAAAAAGGTGTTGGTGCTGGCTTTTGTAAAATAAATAAGGTGTTGGATGTCGGTTGTGGAACAGGTCTTCATATACAAGAGCTGGGGGCGTTATTTGATAGGGCGGATATTGATGGTGTTGATATTTCCTCCGAAATGATAAAGCTTGCGGTGGAAAATCTTGGTTCAAAAGGGTATTCTTTTTTTGAAGGAAATATTGAAAATATTTGCATGAAAAATAAATATGATCTGATTGTTTCTAGTGCTACATTTCAATGGCTTGAAAACTGGAGCAAGGCTTTTTTAAATATAAAAGATAGTCTTTGTTCTAATGGGGCTGTGATTTTTTCTTGTTTTGGTCCAAGAACTTTTAATGAGTTAAGGGTTGTTTTGGAGGGTGTTATTAATAAGTCAGTTTCTATTGCGTCATCTAATTTTAAAAATAAAGACGAAATAGAGGCTATTTTAAGAAAGTTATTTGTTAATGTTGAGCTCAATGAAGAGATAATTACAGAGGAGTATAGTTCGTTAAAGATGCTTTTAAAAACAATTAAAAAGACAGGGACACGGGGTTCGGGTATAAAGGAAAAGGATGTTTGGACGCCCGAGTTTCTAAAAAAAGTAGAAAAAAATTATTTCGAGAAGTATAAAAAAATTATTGTTTCGTACCAAATATTTTTTTGTAAAGTTAGTAATAGATATATACAGGGGTGTTTATAGATGGAGTCTTTTGTTGTTATTGGTACAGATACTGGGGTTGGAAAAACTGCTGTTTGTAGTTTTTTTGCTAGGTATTTAATTGAAAACAACCAAAGTGTAATTACCCAAAAATGGTTGCAGTCAGGGTCTTTGGCATACTCAGAGGATATTAGTGCTCATGACGAGCTTATTAATGTGGGGAGAGGGTTCTCAGGCGTTGATTATTCAGGGTTTGATGACAAAAGGTGTTCGTACTGCTTTAGACAGCCTGTGACGCCATATTTGGCTGCAAAACTTGAAAATGTTGTTATAGATGGTGAAAAGATAAAAGATGATTTTAGATTTTTAGAAAAGCATTTTAGTGTAGTAGTGGTAGAAGGTTCTGGTGGTGCACTTGTCCAGTATCAAGCAAAGAAATATATAGTAGATTTGGTAAAAGATCTTAACCTGGGGGTTGTTTTGGTTGCAGATAATAAGCTTGGTGCTATAAACCATGTTTTGCTAACCATTGAAGCGTTAGAGGCGAGAGGAATAAAGATTATGGGTTTAATATTTAATCAGGTTTCTGTTGGTGTAGATAGCGCTGTTATTAAAACCAATACAGAGCTGGTTTTAGAAGCAAAAAAAATAAGAATACTAGCAGATCTACCTTTTAACAAAAATTTGGAAGAACTGTATCAGTTTTTTAAAAGAGAAATAAACAAAATCAGCTTTATTTAATAACCTAATTTGTTGTAAATTTCAATTAAAATAAAACCCCATTAAGAAGCTTTGTTATTTAGCAATAATTCCAATAATAACAGAGCCTAAACACAACAGAATATATCGATGTTTATGTGTGTGTTTGTGTGGGAAAAATCCCTTGTACAGAAATAAAATAAATAAAGGCGGGAGCTAATTTTATGAAAAGGGATATTAATTCAATAGCGATGGTTTTAAAACATATTATTAAAGAAGATAACCAAAAAATATTTATAACTAATATTGAAGGAGAGACTGAAAATATTTCAGAGTATTATTGTGTGATCATAGGCAAAGACCAAATTCTGTTAGCAGAAAGAAAGAATATGGCAGGAGGGCTATTGAGGCTAAATTTGGATGATATGACTTTGTATAGAAATAAACAAAATGTAACGGATAATTTTATGGAACATTTTTTTGATAAGGTGAAGCAGGCTCTTGATGATATTGATTGTGAAAAAGCTAGTGTTTATGAACAGCAATTGGAAATATAAGCGTAACAAAAGATAAGAGGTTTTTTAGGGGGGGGGTAATAAATGACAATTTCAGGTGTTTCAGCAGTGAGGGGCAATGTTGTTTTATCTAGGCCTATTCAAAGGCCTAGATACTATTCAAAATTTCGTACGGTTACAGTTCCTAGTAGGCCTAGCTATATAAAAAGGTTAAAAATTTGGTCTGGCAAGGCTGTTTCTGATGTAAAAAAAAGCATTGGCAATGCCTGGCAAAAGTGTAAAGGTTCTGTTGGTGTTCTTTATTCGAAAGTAGGTAGGTGGTGTGCAAGCAGTGTTAGATGGGCTAGTAATAGTTTGAGAAAATATAAAAGTAGAAGACGCTGGATGAAGTGTCATTTTAGAAAGATAGAAGATAGATTCATTGATACTCGCTACAGATTATCTGCAGATTTATCAGCAGCTGAGCTGAGCTCAATTATTAGAGAAAGAAGAGATGGTGGGAAAAGTGTTAAAGTGATGTCTGTTGATGAAAAAAAGCAATGGAAAAGAGGCCGGGTTGGTAGCAGTATTGCAATTATGAGAGTTAGACAGCTTGTAGATAGAAATACGGATATTTTTAGAGAGCTATTAGAATTATATAGAAAGTTTATTTATATATATGGAAATATTGTTCAGATTAGTGGAGATAAGCAATTGGCATATAAAGAACTAGTGGAGCTTGTTATGAAGCAAATAGGTGATAAGGTTGGTGGTCTGGATAAAAATAAAGATGTAGCTGCATTGGTTGAGTTTATTAAAAAGAAATCTTTAGAGCTTAAGGTTTCTTCTAGTTTTGGACGAGATGGTAGTTTAGTAAGTCGGTTGATAGGGTGTGGTGCGGTGGCAGCAATGCCTTTATTAGTGGTAAATATGGAAGGTTTGAATGCTAGGCTGGGTGAAAGAAAAGGTGCTTTAGAACAGTCTTTTAGAGAGTTTGGAGAAAAATTAGAAGGGTTTGATTATAAAAAAAGATTTGCAATCTTAAAAAAGAGGGTGCAGATAGATCTACAAAGTTTTGATGAAGCTACGGTAGCAAGGGTTTTAGGTGATTTGCATTACTTGGAAACAGGGCTAGATCAATTATGTGAAGTTTATAATAAGATACAGCAAAGAGTTGTGCCAGAATTAGAAGATATGCATGGTTTAGAGGTTTCTAGATTGAGAGCTGGTTTAAGTGCGATAGCTACTTAGCTTTTTTAATGAATAGTTTAAAAAAGGGGATGAGTGTATTACTATACTAGTCCCTTTCTTATTGACATATCTACTTAATATCGTATTAAATTAATTCAGTATAGCTATAAATTTAAACAGCTTTTAGGTAAGGAGGTTTATAAAGATGACCCCGAAATTTTTAGTAGAAGTTAAGGACTCTGGTACAACGGTTGTGGTAAATGTTCAGGGTGAAGTAGATGTTTATACAGGCCATGAGTTAAACAATGTTTTTAAGGATGTAATCGATAGAGGTAAAAAAGAGATTGTTTTAAACCTTGAGAATACACAATATATAGATAGTACTGGCTTGGGTATAATTGCTTATGCAGCAAGAAATCTTTCTCAAAGAGAAGGTAAGATTAACGTTGTAAGTGTTAGGCCTCAGGTTATGAAAATTTTTGAGATGTCAGGGTTAAGTAAGAAGAATATATATTTTTTTGATAAAGAAGCAGAGGCTCTGCAAGATATATCCTAGAATTAAGGAGATGGAATAAATGGATTATCCCTTTACTGTGAAATTAAGTTTACCTGCGATTGATAGCTATGTTGCTGTTGCGCGTTTAACTGTTTCTGGCATTGCCTCAAGAATGAACTTTTCAATTGAAGATATTGAAGATATAAAGGTTGCTGTTTCAGAGGCTTGTACTAATGTGGTGCTTTACGCATATAAAGATGGTCAAGACGGTGCTGTAGAGATGAACTGTACAATATATGCAGACCAGCTTGAAATAGAGATAAAAGATACAGGCTCGGGTTTTGATGTTAACGAGGTAAAGGCTCGAGGGCTCAAAGAAGCAGATGAGGAAGCAACAAATTTGGGGCTTGGACTGGCTTTTGTTGAGAGTCTTATGGACGAATGTGAAGTTAATACAGTGGCGGGTAAGGGTACTACTGTTAGAATGGTTAAACAGCTTACAAGCATAGGTGTTGTTTAGCTACTTTTGAACTGCGAGTAATTTATAATTTTATGTATATTTGGTTCTTTTTGGTTGTTGGTTTTGCTTTATATATATTTTTTGATGCGAGTAAAAGAACATCAAAAGCAAGAACCCCCTTTTTATGGTTAGTAGCGGTGTTATTTTTTCCATATATTACAATTCCTTTATATTTTATAATTGGGCGAACCAATGTTATTGGTGTGGATAAAAGCACTAGGTTGCCATTAAAAACAGTTATATGTCCTAAATGTGGCAAAGAAAATTCGATTGAAGATAATGCCTGTTCTAAATGCAACAATAATCTGCAGTTATAGATAATTAATACCGTGGATTTTGCTTCGCTTTATATTCATATTCCGTTTTGCAAAAGAAAGTGTAGATATTGTGTTTTTTATGCAAAAAAATGGCAGCAAGAAGAAGAGGTTTCTTTTTTTAGAGCTTTATCAGAGGAGCTTGTTTTTTATGCAAAAAGGTTTACAGGTTTAAAAATTAAAACTTTGTTTATTGGTGGGGGTAGTCCCTCTTGTATAAGTAAGTTGGGTTTAAAGCAAATATTAGAGTTTGTTCATAATAAACTGGATTTGGATTGTTGTATTGAGAAATCTATAGAGTTGAATCCTGAGGATGTTGATATTGAGAAGTTAAAGCTTTTGGGTTTGTATGGTTTTAATAGGGTGAGCTTGGGTGCTCAGTCTTTTTGTGATGAAGAGCTTATGTTTTTGGGCAGGTGTCACACAGGGAAAACTACAATTGATGCAGTGGCGCTAATTAATAGTATAGGGATAAATAATGTTAATTTAGACTTGATTTTTGGGATACCAGGGTCTTCAGTTGAAAAGCTAAAAGAGACAATAGGCGTGGCGGTTAATTTAAATGTTAGTCATATTTCGGCTTATTCACTGTCGTTTGAGTCAGGATCATATCTGGTTAGAAAAGGGATAAAGCCTGTTAGTTGTTATGAGGATTTTAAGCAGTATCGGTTTGTTAAAAACTATTTAAAAAAAGCAGGGTTTGATCAGTATGAGGTTTCGTCTTTTTCTAAAAAGGGGTTTCAGTGTAAACATAATTTGGCTTATTGGGAGTATACGTCTTTTATTGGTGTTGGGCCTAGTGCAACTTCTTTTTTTAGAGATAGATCGTATAAAAACGTAGCAAGTTTAAGTAAATATATAGATAACCCTGTCGGTATTTTATCTAAGCAGCTGGATAAATCGCCTATGAAAAGGTCTTTTTTGATAAAAGATTTTATTGTGGCTAATTTAAGGTTAAAAAAGGGTTTTTCAGTTGCTAGATTTAATATGCTATTTGATATGGATTTTTGTAATGAGTATAGAGATGTTTTAGGGCTTCTTTGGAAACAGGGTTTACTTGCAAGAGACAGAAAAAATATAAGAGTTTCTCAGAGAGGTCTGTATTTACTGAATGATGTGTTGATTCGCTTTCTATGAAAGGTGTAAACTTGAGGTTATATGTTTGAACTTATAAAAAAATCTAAAAATAGTAAAGCTCGTGTAGGAAAGCTTCATACAAAACATGGTGTAATTGAAACACCTGTTTTTATGCCTGTTGGGACTCAAGGTACAGTTAAATCTTTGACTCCTGATATGGTGAGTGAGATTGGTTCCCAGATAATACTGGGCAACACTTACCACTTATCTTTGAGGCCAGGGGTTGATCTTATTGAGGAGTTTGGGGGCTTACACTCATTTATTAATTGGAACAAACCGATTTTGACAGACTCTGGCGGGTTTCAGGTTTTTTCTCTATCAAAAGTGAGAGAAATAAAAGAGGGTGGTGTTATATTTCAGTCTCATCTGGATGGTGCGAAAATAGAGTTTACACCAAAATCGGTGGTTGATCTTCAAAGAGGTTTTGGTTCGGACATTATGATGCCTTTGGATATATGTTCCCCATATCCTTGTGATAAAAAACAAGTGGCTGCTGATATGAAAATAACTCATAAATGGGAGCAAGATGCTGTGGATTATTGGCAGAATGATAAAAAGGGGCAGTTATTTTTTGGGATTGTGCAGGGTGGTATGCATAAGGATTTGAGAGAAGAAAGTGCAAAGGCTATTACAGGCATGGGGTTTTCTGGTTATGCGCTTGGTGGTTTGAGTGTTGGTGAGTCGAAAGATTTGATGGAGAAGTATATTGGTTATACTACTGATTTTTTACCTGAAGATAAACCGCGTTATTTAATGGGGGTTGGGTTGCCTGAAAATTTGGAATTTGCGATTGCAAATGGTATTGATATGTTTGATTGTGTATTGCCAACAAGATTAGCAAGGCATGGACAGGTTTTTATAGATAGTGGGCGTCAAAACATAAGGAACAAGAAGTTTTATAATGATAAAAAACCAATAGATGAAAATTGCAACTGCTATACATGTAAGAATTTTTCGAGGGCGTATATAAGGCATTTGTTTATTGCAAATGAGATCTTGGCTTATATATTAATGAGTTACCATAATGTTTACTATTTGGTTAATTTGGTGAAGAATATAAGAGAAAAAATAATAGCTGAGTAGCATATAATGTGTTTTTCTAGAGGGCAATATTTTTTTTAAAAAAAGGAGAATAAAATAGATATGACTATAAATAATGATTATAAAATTAAAGATATAAGTTTAGCTGATTTTGGAAGGAAAGAAATGGATTTGGCAGAAAAAGAAATGCCAGGTTTAATGTCTGTTAGAAAAAAGTTTGGGTCAACAAAGCCTTTAAAAGACGTGAAAATAATGGGCTCTCTTCATATGACAATTCAAACAGCTGTATTAATAGAGACTTTAGTAGAGTTGGGCGCTAATGTAAGGTGGGTTTCTTGTAATATCTTTTCAACACAGGATCATGCAGCAGCAGCGATTGCAAAGGCAGGGGTTCCTGTTTTTGCTTGGAAGGGTGAGACTTTGGAAGAATATTGGTGGTGTACAAAGCAAGCTTTGATATATCCAGATGGAACAGGGCCAGACATGATTGTTGATGATGGTGGTGATGCGACATTGATGATTCATAAGGGTGTAGATATTGAAAAAGATAATTCGATTGCGGATCAGGATACTGGAAATAAAGAGCAAAATATTGTTTATAAATTAATTAAAGATGGTTTGGCTGAAAACCCAAGCAAATGGACTGAAATAGCAAAAAAGATTAAAGGTGTTTCAGAAGAAACAACAACCGGTGTTCATAGGTTATACCAGATGATGGAGCGAGGTGAGCTGTTATTCCCTGCTATTAACGTTAATGACTCTGTAACAAAATCAAAGTTTGATAATCTTTATGGCTGTCGAGAGTCTTTGGCTGATGGAATTAAGAGAGCTACAGATATTATGGTTGCTGGTAAAACAGTGGTTATTTGTGGTTATGGAGATGTTGGCAAGGGTTGTGTTCAATCTATGCGTGGGTTTGGTGCAAAAGTTATAGTAACAGAGGTTGACCCAATCTGTGCTTTGCAGGCAGCTATGGAGGGGTATGTTGTAAAAACAGTAGAAGAGAGCTTAGCAGAGGCGGATATTTTTGTTACTACAACAGGTAGCTGTGATGTAATTACTGTTGACCATATGGCTAATATGAAGGATATGGCGATAGTTTGTAATATTGGTCATTTTGATAATGAGATACAAGTTGATGCATTAGCGAATTATCCAGGAATAAAAAAAGAAACTGTTAAGCCTCAGGTAGACCAATATATATTTCCTGACGGTCATAGCATCGTTCTTTTAGCAGATGGGCGTTTGGTGAATTTGGGTTGTGCAACAGGTCATCCTTCATTTGTTATGAGTAGTTCATTTACAAATCAGGTACTGGCTCAGTTAGACTTATGGCAGAATGACTATAAAGTTGGTGTTTATACACTTTCAAAGGAACTAGATGAAGAAGTGGCGAGGTTGCATTTAGGAAAATTAGGTGTTAATTTAACCTTACTTACAAAAGAACAGTCAAAATACTTAGGGGTGCCTGTTAATGGGCCGTACAAACCAGATCACTATAGATACTAGTAGAATAAATAGTTAGAAAATAAAAAAAAGGGGGGGGCTCTTGTTTTATATGCTTGATAGCTTGGTTGTTTATTTACAATTATTGAGTTGCTTGAGTTCTTCGTAGAAATAGAATGAAATTTTATCAAAAAAATAGCGATAAATATTTAGGATAAATTAATCTGATTAAGGAAAATAGATATGTTAAGAAAACTTACAGCAACAAGATCATTAGATTTGTATGATCAATTACTGAGGGCTAGCGAGGTGACTGTGTCTGATGATAGTTTAACTCCTGAAAGTGTAATTCGTGTTCATATGGTTGCTACTAAGACTGTTGTAGATGTCTTTTTTTTGTCAGCACTTACTTCAGCAGGAAGTTCTTGATTTGTTCTTAAAAAAAATAGTATCTTCTGCTAAACGAGCATATTTTCAGAGCGGGTTTGATTATGTCGCGAAGCTTGATATGCTTTTGAGCCGTCAAACGAAGTTGTTGGAAATGCAGGTTGAAAGGGTTGTTGGCTCGCAGTGTTATGTAACGTTTGTTAGAGGTCAAAATTCAATGATTGATTGTCTTATTAAGGGATATAGATCCTTGCAGAGTGGTGTTGTTGTTGATGAGAAAAAGGCTAGTTTTTCTGATATAATTGAATTTTTAAAAGCTCAAAAGATTTCGCTTTCAAAAATGTATGATAGTGTTTCTGCTGAGTTGGTTTCTTTTTGTGATGGTAGTAGCTCTTGTATGGTAGATGAAAAAAAACCAAAGGAGTTATTGGAAATAGCAATAAAGAAGTTTTTTTCAGATAATATAGGAAATTTAGAAACCCAGGCGAGAGCCTTGGATGATTTGTGTGCAGTAGTAAAACCTCTAGATGCTAGTTCTCAATTAAAAAGAAATTTTAATGAAATCGTGGATATGTTTAAGCAAGGTGCTGAAAGTTTTAGGGAAGTTATTTGTGATTCTTTTTTTGGTGATGGTGGTTATGCAGGTTATGTTCTTCGTCTTGAAGGGTGCCGAATAAAATCAGTGGGCGTAGCAGGGCAGCGGTTAAGGGCTGTGGATCTAACTACTGTTATGCGTGGTGAATTAGCGATTTAATGGGTTGTCATTATTTTTTCCAATGAAAAATAAATTCAAAATAAATAAATTAAGAAAAATTCTTTCTTTTGAAGGTGATAGATGTTGCTTTGTTGAAGATCCTTTTTCTGATATTAAAGATTCTGATCTTGTGAGTCACACGGGTGCATATAGGGATATGATAATGAGATTAGTTGATGTTGGTGTTAGCACTGATATTCTTTCTGCGTTGTTAAGAGATTATTATAAGCCAGGGAATGTTTTAAATGTAATTTATAGGATTGGAGATTTTATTGAATCGAAAGATAGTGATTTAAGAGCTGATTTGGATAGTATTTGGGAAAAAAGGGATGAACTATCTGAAAGGGGTGATATAGCGGATTCTGCTTTTTTTTTGGCTCCAAGGTTTTTAGAATTTTATGAGAAAAACTTGGGAGGGAAGAGTGATAGTGAAGCCAGGGAAAAAAGAAGAGCTTTGTTGGATAGGTTTCGCTTTGCTCAAACTGGTGACGATAGGCGATTTCTTGATTTCAAAACATTTGAGGCAATGAGTGCGCCTGGGTATGACGGATCTGTTAATGATGAAGTTCGGGTTAGCCTTTGGTTGACCCCAAAAAATGATATTAGGGAAGCATATATATTATATTTAGCTACTGGATTTATGAAAGATGAGGAAGCGGAAGACGGGGGGGCTTTATATCAGAGTTTTTTTCGGTTTTGGGTTAGTAGAAAGTTTCCTGAAAAAACTTTTGTAAAACATGCTATTGAGCAGTTAATAGCTAATGGTGATTTGGAAGAAATTTGTGATTATACAAATTCGAATAGAAAAGACCCTGGGAAACCAGCTATAGATTTGAAAATATATAAAGTGAGGGCTTCTAAGTTGTTAGTGCCTATAATGATGCATATATTTGAGAGTTCATGGACAGATATTTGGGAGAGACCGGGGCTTGAAGAGGTGGATAAAAGAAAGTTTATGAATGCTGTAGCTGCTCATTCAGCAGCGGCTAAGTTTTTAGTTTTGGAGCGTGGTGATGAAAAGAAGCCTGTGGCGTATGGCGCTTATTTAGTTAAGGAGTTTATATATAGAGGTAAGGATATTCATCTTTTGTGGGTGCCTGGTCAGTTTACAGAACAGCGTATTTGTGGGTATGGAGTAGGTAACTTCTTGCAGACATATGGGGCTTGTTTGGTGGGTGAGGAGTTTGATGATAAATATGTGGTTATAGGTTTTAAGTCTAGTACTTCTAACTTGTTTTTGCACCTTGAATCAAAGGTACGGGGTAGTAAATTTATTGGAAGTTCTGTTGAAGGGCTAAGTAAATTTCAAACAGGATTTGATTCTGAATGTGATAGGTTGGATTCTTGTGTGGAGTCTTTGAAGCATGGGAGTGAACCTGCCGCTGTAAAAGAGCTATTGATTAATGCTGGCATTGTTGTGAAAGATGGTGATAAACAATGGGCGAATTTTGAATTTTTGTTGGATGTGGACTTTCAAAATCAGTTACATGATTATTCTCGAAGAGTTGGGGATGATCTAGGAAATCCAGGGTTTATGGAAAGACTTATCGAACTTGTTTCAGAAAAGGTTGATAAACAGATAGCAGCTAAGAGTCCTTTTATTGATGGGGCTGCGGCTGTAAAAGATAGCTTGATCAAGGATTTAAAAGAATGGGTAATAGTTCTTCAGCTGAAGTTTATGGAGTCCTTTGTAATTGATGATGAAGATGAAAAAGTGTTGTATGAGATAGCTAGGTCAAGTGTGAGTTTAGATACAGAGAAGATAAAAGAGCTGAGGGCTGTTGTTAAAACGGAGTTGGATGAATTAATAAGTTTAGGATCAGAAGAAACTATTTTGATGGTAAAAAGAGGGCTTGTTGAAAGTGGTGTTGATCAAGAAGATCTCGATAGAGAGGGTTTTGATTGGGGGGCTGTTTGGAAAGAATATAGAATGAAACAGCTTGAAACAGCAGCTGTAGATGAGTTTTTAAGAAAGAACTATATAAGGCGCTTAGGTGTTGTTAATAAGCTTTGGATACCTTCTGATGATATGCCTAAACCCAGTGATTTGTTGTTTGTTGATAAGTATTTTGAATACTTAAGGTCAACTGGTGGACTGCAGATAGGCTTGTTTTATTATCCAAGAAAGACTGCTATTAGGGCTTTTAGAGGGTTTGGTTTTAGAGCGATGGCCTGTTTTGGGCTTTATTACGAAGGGGCTGAGCCAGCGAACCGTAGGCGGTTAGCAGAAAGAGTAGTTAGTTATTAAGAGGTGTTTGCTCTATGTGATTTTGGGTTTATTAAAAAAAATATAAGGCTGATAGACTATCTTTATAAGATATAATAGTATGGGTTGATATTATAGACTTGATTCTACTATATCAAATTATCTGAGGGTGATATGGGCTTATATAAATATATCTATTTGATAATTATTGTTTTTGAAGCGCTGCTTGGGCTTATTCCTGTTCTTTATAATCCTAAAAAAATATATAATTTAGCTTTTTGTGTAAGCACTGTTGCGATGGTGTTTTGGACTTTTTGTGTTTATATGTACAAAGTTTCTACTTATACGCTGTTTTGGGCAAAAATGGCGTTTATAGGCCCTATAATAGTCCCTTTTACTTTAGCTGTTTTTTGTATTTACTACCCAAAAAAAGATATACATGTAAGTGTTCGGCATGTTTTGGTTGTATCTTTACTACCGATTATATTTTTGGGCTTGATTCCAACTTCATTTATTGTTAAATCAGCAGATATTTATGGAAATCTTATTTATGGGGTGGGGCATAAATTATTTGCTGTTTATTTTATTTTGCTATCAATAACAGCCTTTGTGTTTTCTATTAAAGATTACAATACTTATAAAGGTCTTGACCGATTAAAAGTTAAATATTTTTTTCTGAGTATTTTAGCTGTGGCTTTTGCTATGGTGCCAAACTTGATACTGCCTCTTTTGGGATTCAATGTATATAGTCATATGGGTCCATTTTTTTTGATATTTTTTGTTGGTTTCAATATATATGCAATGACTAAGCATAGGTTGTTGGATATTAGGATTATTATTAATAAAACGCTGGCAACAATAATAACGCTTCTTTTTTTTAGTCTTATATATTGGTTTATTTCATATAATTTTTTGGATAATAGTGGTTTTTTTTATAATGAAGTAAATGTGGTAGTTTTAGGTGTTTACTGGTTGGTTGTGGCTTTGGTTTTCCATCAGGTTCGATTGAAGGTGCAAACAACGGCTGTAGTAGCTTTGCTTAAGGGTGGCTATGACTATCAAGAGATTTTGTTTAAATTTACGAAAATGTTGGGGGGGACAGTTGAAAAGGATGCGTTGCTAGAAAATGTTAAAAGATTGTTTAGGGAAGAGCTTGAGATTGTGGATGTGTTAATTTGTATGCCCCGAGATGTGGAAGGTGAAAGTTGTGATGCGGAAGAGGGGCAATTATGTGAGGGTATTAAGAGTGTTTTTTCTAAGGAAGACGAAGATGCTTTATTTAAAATCTTTAAAGAAAAAAAGGAGATTGTGTATACTGGGGAACTAGATGAAAAAAATAGAGGGTTAATGGAAAGTGTTGGGTTTGAGGTTTTTGTGCCATGTATAACGCAAGGTCAGATAGTGGCCAGTATTATATTTGGGTCAAAGCTATCGGAAGATGCGTATACTGAAGAAGATTTTGAATTATTTAGAGCTGTTTCTGCGCAAATGTCAGTAGCGCTAAAAAGAATAGATCCCTATGAGAGGGTGAAGGCAGATTACAAAAAAAGCTTGGCAGCGGCAGAGTCTATTGCACAACAAGCTGCATATGCAACTCTTACAAGAGGTATTGCTCATGAAATAAATAATCCGTTGGGGATGATTTTGTCTGGTGTAGAGTTGATTCAAGATAATATTGAAAACCAAGAGTCTGTTGTAGAGTATTCTGAAATGGTTAGTACAACTATTGATAGGCTTTTTGAAATAGCTGATACATTGCTTAGATATGGGGATGCATCTGAGGGTAGACAGGAAAGTCTTTCAATAAACTATATATTAGATGATGTTATTTTGATGGCAGGTGCTGAGCTAAAAAAGAGGAATATCTCTGTAGTGAAAAACTTTGTGGTTGTGCCAAGAATTAAGGGTAATTCTAGTGCTTTGACACAGGCTTTTTTAAACATGGTAATAAATGCAATACAGGCAATAGATAGTGTTGGTACTATAAACCTGACAACAGAAGTGGGAACTTTTTTTGATAGGAGGGGGGAAGAAAAAGAAGGGATAAGAGTAGAGTTGAGAGATACGGGGGGTGGTGTTTCTGCAGATAAAATAGGCAAGATATTTGATCCGTTTTTTTCAACTAAATATACAAATACAGGATTGGGGCTTTCTGTTGTTATGCGGACTCTATCAGATCATAATGGCATGGTAGATGTGAAGTCTACAGAGGGTGTGGGTACTGTTTTTTTGATACATTTTCCATTGGATGAAAAAAAGGGTGGTACAAGATGATATATTTTTTAGGATCTTTTGTTGTGGCTATTGTTTTTTTAGGTGTTAAATATGTATTGAAATATGGAAAACGGGATCCAGTTACAATTGCTTTCTTTTTTTGTTTTTGTGGAATAGTTTTGTGGATGAGCTCTGTTTTTATTGTTAGCTATTATATTCAATCTGAAAAAATAATTTTATTTATTTCAAAGCTTTCATTTATGGGTATGGCTGTTATTCCTCCTTCATTGATAGTTTATAGTAGTTGTTTTCCAAATAAAAAAATGAAGATTGCAAGTTTAGAGATAATATTTATATTTATTATCCCAGCTTTGATTTTTGCTATGAGTTATTATGTTGTTGTTTTTGCACAAAGGATTTCGGGGACATCTGTATTGTTGGGCTATCATGTGTTTTGGCATAAGGTTTTTGCTATTTATTTTTTTTGTTATTTAATTGCCTGGTTTGTTGCGATTCTTAAAAATATTAAGTTACTAGAAGGTACAAATAGACTTAGGCTTAAGTATTTTTTTGTAAGTTGTTTAATTACGGCTGTGGTTGGTTCTGTAACTAATTTAATTTTACCGCTAAAGGGAATACGAACTTTTGTTAGCTATGGACCCTTGTTTGTTTCTTTTGTTGTTATTGCGCAGCTTTATACCTTACCAAAGGGTCGTCTTAGAGATATTAACTTAGTTGGGAGTAGGTTTTTGAGCACTGTTGTAGTTTTGGTGTTGTTTGGTGGTGGGTATTCTTTGTTGGTTTTTGGATTGAGGGTGTTTTTTGTAAATATAGATGGTTATGCGCAGTTATTTGTTTCGGGTATTTACTGGGTTGTAAGTTGTTTGGTGTTTAATAAGGTAAAACAAAATATTAGAAGAGAAGTTTATAGTATTGTTCTTAGTCGGGGGTATGATCATAAAGATATGATGATTAAATTTACTAGAGATGTAGCCGGTTGTGAGGGTTTCAGTTCGGTTTCTAGCTTTGTTATGGAGTTTTTTGATAAGAACTTGGGTGTAAAAAAAGTGAGGTTTTATTTACCAGCTCATACACATGAAGAAGAGTTTGATGGCATGGGTTCTTTTGTGTTGTGGGATGAAAAGCTGGAAGCTCCGGATGCGATTGAAAAAGATATGATGGAGTTGCCTACAGATCTTTTGGGTGAACGTTTGTTGGTATTTAATGAAATAGAGAATATAAGTAGTGAGCTTTTGAGGTTTAAAGAGCTTTATCAAGTATATTTACCTTGTAGGGTAGAAGGTCGGTTGGTATGTGCTTTGCTTTTTGGTGGAAGAAATCTAAAAGAAGTTTATACAAAAGAAGATATAGCTTTTTTTAAAACAGTTGGTGTTCAGGTAGCTATGTCTTTTGAAAGAAGTTTATCTTATGAAAGGGTTAAAAAAGATTATAAGAAAAGTTTATTGGTTGCTGAAAGAATGTCGAAGCAAGCATCATATGCAACCTTAGCTTTGAGTGTTGCTCATGATATAAAAAACCCATTAAGGATTATTAGAACAGGTATGGATGCTGTTTTGGATAATATTGAAGACAAAAAATCGCTGTGTCAATATGCAGATAGTGTAAAGCGGAGTATTATTCGTCTCTCAAAGATTATAGGGACTACCTTGAATTATGGCATGGTTGTGTCAAATAAAATAGAAGATGTGTCTCTTTCAAACTTGATAGAAGAGATGATACTACTGGCATCAGCAGAGTGTGAAAAGAGAAATATAAAAGTTTATTATCCAAAAATAGAACTGCCTAATATTAAGGCAGATTCTGATAGCTTGAGCTATTCTTTTTTGAATATTTTTTTGAATGCTATAGAAGCTATAGAAGAAAATGGGGACATATCTATAAATACAAGTATAGAGAGCTTTGCAGGGTTAGATGGGCAAGAGGGTCGTTGGGTAAAAGTAGAGATTCAGGATAATGGGTGTGGAATGTCAGGGCAAGAGCTTAATAAGATATTTGAGTCGTTTTATTCAACAAAGCCAAAGCATATAGGGTTGGGGCTATCAATGGCTAAAAAAGTAATTGAGGAGCATGGCGGTGAGATTTCAGTTGCTTTTAATGTAGGGCAGGGGTCTCGTTTTATTGTTCATTTGCAAGCGGATTAAAGTTTTTTATTTTAGATTTCAGGTCTTCAATAAATGAGATTAGTCCTTGATCAATGATTTTTTTTGGAATAGCTAGTCCGCCAGGGATATAGGTTTCTCGAAGTTGAGGGAAAAGTGTGTAGATATCTTCCATAAGAAGGCTTTTGTTTAATGTTATTCTTTTTTCTGTTAATTCTGTTAGTATAGCTATTTTTGCTGGGTCTGAAAGGTTTTTCTCTAGGATATGTTTGTTGTAAGAGGGTTGAGTTTCCTGTATATTTTTTTTATATAGAGCATTGGCTATAGTGTCGAGTAGCGTTACTTTAAGAACAGGTTTGTTTAGGTAATCACATGCGCCAAGTTTTAGGGCTTGAACAGCAATATCCACTAGCTGATAGGCTGTTATGATTATAATATCTATTTTTGGGTAGAGCTTTTTAATTTCTTCAAGCAAGCTTAATCCTGGGGTGTCTGGCAAAAATATATCCAGGAGTATCAGATTTATATTGGGGTTATTCTGGAGAATTTGATGACAGGTTATGCTATTAGCTGCCTGGTGTGTTATGTATTTTGGGTTTAAGAAGCTACAGAGCATTTTTCTGTAGATATCTTCATCCTCAACTATTAAGATGGAGGCTTGCTTTTTGTCTTGGTTTGTTTTTTTATCTAAAGATTCAAGGTTGTTAGATGGGGCGTTGTTGTTTGTTTTGTTTTGTTCGATAAGAGATAGAATCTCGTTTTGCGAGGGATTATGTCTTGTTTCGTATTGTTCGTTTTCATTTTTAAAAAAACTTTGTTTTGTGATTTCATTTGAAGAGTAGTCTTCGATGTTTTTTGAGCTGAGAGATTGTTCAATTGCGGTATCTAGGGCGCGTAATAATATTTTCCTGTTAAATGGAATTCCAATATAGTCAAAAGCACCTGCTTTCATGGCGGTTACAGCTGTTTCGATTGTTTTATGGTCAGAAAAAAGAATTATTTTTGGGGTGTTGCTAATTTTTTTCATTTGATTGAGGATGTCGATGCTATTGGCGTCAGATATTTCAGCTCTTAATAAAACAATTCTGATTTTCATGCATAGATCTTTGAACTGTTTTAGGCCGTGGTTGCTTGTATAAGAAAACAGTGTTTCATAGCGATTATCAAGAATAGATGTGATTAAACTTGTGTTGTTTTTGTCTTTATCAATGATTAGTATTGTTGGTCGTATCATAATTGTTTTTTTATGTATATAAAGATAATGCTAACTTTATTCTTAATTATTTTTGTGAGACAAGTATATACCCAAACCAAAATAGAAACTAGAACACAAATTTTAAAACTTATATATACACACGATGCTTTGAAAATTGAATCCTATTTTTATTTTGGTTTGGGTATAACATAATAGGTTGTTTAGGTGTAAACCCATTGACTATACTTTTGTGCAGGGGTAGTATTGACAATTGCTAAAAATCTTATATTTAAAGTGTGGCAAAAATAAGCTGCGCTTGCCAGGAGGAGAGTTTGTTATGACAATACCAACAAAAGAAAAAGAAAATAAAGCTAACATTGTTTCAATGAGACAGCTTTTAGAAAGTGGGGTTCACTTTGGCCACCAAACCAAACGTTGGAACCCAAAGATGAAGAAGTATATTTTCACTGCTAGAAATGGAATTCACGTAATAGATTTACAAGAATCAATAAAATTAATTAAACAATCATATGAAATAGTAAAAGATATTATTAAAAATAAAGGTACGATTTTATTTGTAGGAACAAAGAAACAAGCTCAAGATGCAATCGGCTTAGAGTCTGAAAGATGTGGTATGCCCCATGTTAATCATAGATGGCTTGGAGGAACACTTACTAACCATATAACTATCAGGAAAAGTATTAATAAGCTTAAGACGTATGAAAAAATGAAGGAAGATGGTATTTTTGATCAGCTATCAAATAAAGAGGCTGCTAAGAAAACTAAAAAATTAAGCAGGCTAAAATATTATTTAGATGGAATCAAGAATATGGTTTCTGTGCCATCAATAATGTTTGTTGTTGATACAAAGAAAGAACAATTGGCTGTGCAGGAAGCAAGAAAACTTAATATACCAGTTATTGGTGTTGTTGATACAAACGCAGATCCTACTGAAGTAACTTACCCTATACCGGCAAATGATGATGCGATTAGAGCGATTAAGTTGATTTGTTCTATTATGGCAAATGCTGTAATAGAAGGTGAAGCTGAAAGAGTTGGTGAGGTTGCTGTTGCCCAAGCAACTGAAAATGTAAAAAATGCTGTTGTAGAAGGTGGAAAACCTACAGCAGAAGTCAGTAAAGAAGCTAAATAGAACAATACAACAGGAGTGTGTAAAAGCTATGGAAATTACAGCTAGTCAAGTTAAAGAGTTAAGAGAAAAAACAGGTGTTGGATTAATGGACTGTAAAAAGGCATTGGCTCAATCTAATGGTGTTGTAGATGATGCGGTTAAGTATCTAAGAGAAAGAGGCTTAGCAGCTGCAGCTAAAAAAGCAGATAGATCAGCTACAGAAGGTAGGGTTTTTACTGGAATAGTTGGAAATAAGGGTGTTATTGTTGAAGTTAATTGTGAGACGGATTTTGTTGCTAGTAATGATGCTTTTAAAGGTTGCGGAGAAGCAATTATAAAAACTACTTTAGGTAGCGATGATATCAGTGATATTGATAAATTAAAGAGCTCTGAAATAGATGGAAAAACGTATAAAGCTTTTGTTTCAGAGATTGTTTTAAAAGTTGGTGAGAATGTAGATGCTGGAAAGTTGACAGTAATAAACACTGACGGACAGCTTTTTGATTATGTGCATATGAACGGTAAAATTGGGGTTTTGGTTGAGTTTAACAAGGCTGTTTCAGCTGAGCTTGGAAAGGATGTTGCTATGCATATAGCAGCTACAAACCCTTCACATGTAAGTTCTGACGCTGTTTCTGCTGATGAGGTTGCGAAAGAAACTGAAATAATTCGTAATCAAGCATTAAATGAAGGAAAGCCAGAACAAATTGTAGAAAAGATTGTTGAAGGACGAATTGCTAAATACTATAAAGAAGTTTGTTTATTAGAGCAGGTTTTTGTTAAAGATCAGGACAAAACAATCAAGCAATTAATGCCAGAAGGGGTAACGGTTTCAAGCTTTACTAGATATTCTTTAGTTTAATCTTGGAGGCTCAAGGTGCGGGAATACTTTGAAACGCTCGAATTTCAAACTTTAGAAAGCTTTGCTGTAAAAAGCAAGGATTCTAAGGGTCGTTATCATAAAGAAGATTGTTGTAGCAGTCGAACCATATTTCAAAGAGATCGAGATCGGATAGTTCATTCTAAGTCTTTTCGTAGGCTTAAGCATAAAACCCAGGTTTTTATAGCATTGGAGTCGGATCACTATAGATCTAGGCTTACTCATTCATTAGAAGTTGCACAAATTTCCAGACACTTAGCGAGGCTTTTGCGTCTTAATGAGGATTTGGCTGAAGCTATAGCATTGGCGCATGATTTGGGACATACGCCATTTGGACATTCTGGAGAAAAGGTTTTGAATGAGCTGATGCAGGGTCATGGAGGGTTTGAGCATAACTTGCAGAGTAGGCGAGTTGTGGATGAGCTTGAGGATAAGTATCCTTTATTTAAGGGGTTGAATTTATCGTATGAAATTAGGGAGGGGTTGGTTAAGCATGAAACATCATGGGATAAACCAGCAACTGGGAAAGAGCATTATATTACTTTAGAAGCGCAGGTATGTAATATTGCAGATGAAATTGCTTATAATAATCATGATTTAGATGATGGTCTTTCTTCTGGTATTTTATCTGAAGGGGAGTTGAGTAAAAATGTCGTTTTTTGGAAGGAAGCAGACGAGGTTGTAAGGGCTCGATATTCTAATTTAGAGGGTTTTCAGGTTAAGCCTTTGATTAATAGCTTATTAATTTCAAGACAGATATCAGATGTTATTGATGCGACTAATAAGAATATAAAGAAAAAAGATATTAGGACTTTAGATGATGTTCAAGATAGAGGCGATGATGTTGTGGGCTTTGGAAATGATATGAAATCTAAAAATAAACAATTAAGAACTTATTTGTTTAATGAGCTTTACTCTTACCCGACAATATATAGAATGAATAAAAAGGGTCAGAATATTATAAAAAAGCTTTATGAAGTTTTTTATGATGATATTTCTTTATTGCCGATAAGATATAAAAACAAAATCATAAATGGTGAACAAAAAGAAAGAGTTTGTTGTGACTATATTGCAGGTATGACAGATGTATATGCACAAAAAGAGTATAATTTAATTTCTTAAATAATGACGTATTTAAATAAGAGATGTTTTTGGTGTTTTATTATTGTAGTTTGTTTGTTAGTTGTTGATGTTTTTGGGCAATCTTTTTTTAATCAAGGTGTTTATGATGGGAAAAAGATGTTTTTTCTTTTTAAGAATTTTCCAGTTGAGAATATGGATAAAATTAACTGTGTGATGCTTGAAAAGCAAGTAAGACCCGCGAGTTGGCCGGATAGAATTCCCTTTGGTTTATGCATAGATAAAAAAAATAAGAAAATACATTATTTGTATTATGGATCTTTTTTCACAAAAGAGGTAAGAACTATTGAGTTGGGTTCAGAATCAAGCCCAGAAGATGTTTCTGTGGATAAAAAAGGTTTTTTTTATGTTACAGACTCAAAGATAAACAAGGTTTTTTGCTATAGACTTCAAAAAGATTTAAAAAAAGTTGAGCTTGAAAATGAGATTTATGTGGAGAAACCAAGTTGTATAGAAGTTGGACCAAAAGATAGGCTGTATGTGCTTTCTGGAAAAAATCAAATGGTGGTTTTTGATAAGAAAGATGATAAATATACAAGACTACCTAAAGTTGAAAGTGAATTAAGAAAAACTTTAAAAGACAAGGAAATTCAAGATATATCAATTTCAAAGAAGTATATAAATATTTTAGTGGGTGCTGAGCTATTTGTGTTTAATAGAGTTGGGCGCTTGGTGCTACATAAGGGATTGAAGCGCAAGAAGGGGTATGGTGCTTTAGAAAATACGATATATGGTGATGTTTTGGTGTTGAATTCAGATTTTAAGATAATAGAAAAGTATAGTAAGCAATTAGAGTATTTGACAGAATATGACTTTTCTAATGATTTTAAGGCTGTTGCTTTGGATATGACAGTTTATGATAGCTATGGTTATGTTGCGATTTGTAGCAATACAAAAGGTATATATTATGGTCTGGGTGTTCAAGTTGATGATTTGAAGTTTTTTAGGAGAAAAAACAATAAATATTCTGAGGTGAATTTAAAGATAACATTTCCATCTTTTGTAGATATAACAATTCTTGATAAAAACAAGAGGGAAATAAAGAAAGTTTCTAATAGACGTCCTATGAAATCAGGGTCTCATGTTGTTGTGTGTAGAGGTTTGAGTTTGGATTCTGTGGGATATGCGAAAATAGAGGTTGAGCCTAGGTATTCGATTGTTAATAAAGTTACAAAAACCATTTCTTTTTTGCAGGTTAATTGATTTTTAGATTTGTCTTATGTATGTTTATAAACGGCGAAAATCTATATTTTAGTTTGTATCAAGTATTAAATAAAAGGTTATAGAGATGTTTTTTTATAAAACTAACACTTCACTTTGTTTGTATAAATATATAAGATGATTAAGTATTTATAATATTATATTACGTAAGGAGTTAAATATGGTTAAAAATACAGAAAAAAAATTGTATAAAATTGGGTATGTAATCAAGTTTCTTGGGATTACAGCAAGAACTGTTCGGTATTATGAGCAAATGGGTTTGTTGCCACATATAAAAAGAAGCGATGGGAAAATGAGGCTGTTTGATGATTCTGACTTAGCGCTGATAAAGAAGATTAGGCGGATGCAAAGTGAAGAGTTTTTACCTCTTGAGATTATTAGAGATAGGATCTTTGGATCAAAAAAAGATCAGCCAAATAGGACGCTTGTTGTGGTTACTGATAGTGCTGCTTCTATATCTGAAGATAGTATAAAAAAGCTTAATGTTCAGGTTCTTCCTTTTAAAATACAGGCAAAAAAAGAGCTTGTAGATTATAAGGATATTACATCAAATAGCTATATGGCTAAGATTGCTAAATATAAAGATATGCCAAAAAATGTTGCCCCAACCGTAGATGAATTTGAGGCTTTGTTTTTAGAGCTAAAAGAAAAGGGGTATAAAAAAATATTTTCTTTGCATTCAAGCTCTAAGATTGTAGCTGCTTATGATAATGCGGTAAGAGCTGCAAATCGAGTTGTTGGTAAAATTGATGTTACTGTAGTTGATTCGAAAACTATTGGTGCTGGGTTATGTGCTTTTGTGTGTCAGGTTGCAGAGGCGATTAATGGGCATAACTCAGAACATGAAATAGAGCTTTTAATTGAAAAGCAAGTGCCAATTTTGCATAGTTTGATATATGCGAATGATTTGAGAGCTCTTTTAGCTGGTATTGCGTTGAAAGATATTGAAAATCAAACTAATTTGATGAAGAAATTGATGGGTTTTAAACCTATAATGATGATCGATGGTGATCGTGGTGAAATTGAGGTTTTGGAGTTATGTAAAGAGACGGAAGTCGCTTTAGAAAGAATTTTAGAGAAGATTGATGAAGAAGTTGAGAGCCAAAGGGGTTATATCAATAGAATTTGTATTGTATATAACATTATGTATGTTGAAGCTATGGATATTGCAAATAAGTTGAAGCAAAGATATCCAAATACAAAGGTGGATGTTTTTGAAGGTAGTAGTGCACTTTCTTTGCTTATAGGTGATAGATCTATAAATATTGCTATTGCTTAATTATATATTTGTCTCAAATAAAATCCATAATTTATATTATGGATATCTATACAATGCGAAAATCCACATTTCAATTTGGATCAAGTATAAGTACAAACTTAAGGAGTCTATCTAAATGATAAAAGTTGCAATTATAATGGGGTCAAAGTCAGATATTGGAATAATGCAAAAAGCAGAGGCTGTATTAAATGAATATGGTATAAAAAATGAGATGTATGTTGCCTCTGCGCATAGAAACCCAGAAAAAGTAAGAGAGATTGCTAATCATATAGAAGAATGTTGTGATGTTGTTATAGCAGGGGCTGGAATGGCAGCTCACTTACCTGGAGTTATGGCTTCGATGGTTACAAAGCCTGTGATTGGTGTTCCGATAGATGCATCGCCACTTCATGGTATGGACGCTTTGCTTGCTATTGTTCAGATGCCGCCAGGAATTCCTGTGGCAACGGTGGCTGTTAATGGTGCAAAAAATGCAGCGATTTTAGCTATGCAAATAATGGCTTTGAAAGATGACGAAATAAAGAGAAAATATAGTGAGTTGAGAAAAGCTGTTTGTGCTTAGAAAAAAAAGGGGAAAATCTAAGTTAGGGGTAAGAGGTTATTTTAAATATAATTGATATTCTAATAATTGTGGTCTTGGGTTATAACGTGTTTGTTGGTGTTAGAAAAGGTTTGGTGAGGCTGCTACTAGAAATGATGGCTTTGTCTATTGGCATTGCTATCGGGTATAAGTACTACAAGATTTTAGGTGGGGTTCTAGAGTCTTATATAGCTATTCCACATAAATATTCTGTAGTAATTGGGTTTTGCCTTGTTTGGGTTTTTTGTTATGTTTTGTTGATGTTTTTAGCAAAACTGTTAGATTCTTTTATAAGTAAAGTTCAGTTAGGGGGGGTGAACAAAGTAGCGGGTATAATTGCTGGTATTTTAAGGGGTGGGATAATGCTTTTACCTATTTTGATTATTGTTATTTATTTTAAACCACTTATTATTAAGCAGGCAGTGATAGGCCATCATTTTGAGCCTTTTGTAAGATACTTTGTTGAAAGTTTTTCAATTAATGAATTAATAGAAAAAAGAAAACAAATCCCAGATATTTTTAAGGGAAAGCTGAATACTATCAATTTAAAAAATAAAAATAAAAAAAGTATAGGGATTCCTGAAAATTTAATGAAGATAATAGATGAAAATGATATAGATATTGAAGCATTAAAAAAAATAGACTTTAATAAACTTAAAGAAAATTTTCAAAACAATCCAGACATGAAGATTTTTAGTGGTAAAAATGATGTGTGATCCGAGAGATTTTTGTACTTATGACAAAATATATATTATGTCTTGGTGATGGCATGGCTGATTGGCCGATAAGACGTTTTTCAAATGAGACACCATTAGAGGTTGCAAACACACCAAATATGGATCTTATGGCAAACAGGGGTCTTCTGGGGCTTGTCCAGACAGTGCCCGAAGGGTTTGAGCCAGGTTCTGATGTAGCTAATATGAGTGTTATGGGGTATGACCCGTATAAATATTATTCAGGAAGAGCACCGCTTGAGGCTGTGAGTTTGGGTATTGATGTGCCTGATGGAAAAATTGTTTTTCGTTGTAATTTGGTTAATATTGAAGGTGGTCTGATGAAGGATTTTTCTGCAGGGCATATCTCAAGTGAAGAATCTTTTATTCTTATGGAAGAGCTTAAAGCTGGCTTTTGTGATGATGAAATTTTGTTTTTTGCAGGGACTTGTTATAGGAATATCGTTTTGCTGGATCAGAGGTATTTGGGGGTTGTTTGTGAGCCACCTCATAATATTACAGATAGAAAAATAGAGAGTTACTTACCAACGGGAAACTTTTCAGAAAATATAAGATCTATATATAGAAAATGTCATAAGATATTAAAAGCATCAGCTGTTAATAAAAAAAGAGAACAAAAAGGCCTTGTTCCTGCTAATAATATTTGGCTTTGGGGTCAGGGTAATAGTCCTAAATGGCCCTTGTTTAAAGAGCTATATGGTTTAGACGGTGGTGTTGTGACGGCTGTGGATTTATTGAAAGGGATTGGTAAGCTGGCGGGGTTGGATGTGCCAAACGTGGATGGGGCAACAGGTTTTGTAGATACTAACTATGAGGCCAAGATGACTGCTGCTTTTAGGATTCTGGAAAATAATGACTATGTATATATTCATATTGAGGCGCCAGATGAAAGTGGTCATATGGGAGATGTAGATTTGAAGATAAAAGCGATAGAGGATTTTGATCGAAAGGTTGTTGGAAAAGCTTTGGATTATCAAAAAGAACATGGAGATACAATTGTTATGGTTTTGCCAGATCATGCAACACCCTGTATAACAAAGACTCATTCAAGAGAGAGTGTTCCTTTTGTTATTTACGATGCAAAAGATAATAATAAATTTGATAGAGGGTATTCAGAAAAAGCAGCAAAGAATGGCGATGTTGTTTTTTATGATCCAGGGGAGCTTATGAAATGTTTTTTGGCGCAAGGTGATCAGGGTCAAAAGGATAGGTAGTTAGCTACCCTATTTTATGTTTTGTGTAGTAAACTAGGACTTAAATAATGAAAAGACTAACAAAATATATAGGTTTATTTTTATTGGCTTTTCTGGCCATTATTTTGCTTGCAAGTATATTTTTATATCAGAATAAGGTTCCTCATAAACTAGTTAAAGAAATGGTTCAAAAAGAACTTTGTAAAGCTTTTAGCCAGAAAGTAACGGTTGGTGATTTATCTGGCAATTTATTTAACCAAGTGAAGCTTTCTGATGTTCGTTTCTATAATAATGAAAAATTTCCTGATGGTATCTTACTTGAAATAGGGGAGTTGCATCTGAACTACAATATTTTTGTGGCCATGAGGCGAAGAAATGACATAATAGCAGGGACTAGTTCAATGGATGCTTATAGAGTGAAGTTGAATATTCTGAGGAGTAAAGAAGATTTATGGAATATCCTGTATATTATTCCGCCACCCCCAAAGATATTGCCACCACCGCCATTAACGTTAACTGGAAAAGTTAATATACACGATCTTGATATTAGCTTTATTGATGAAAAAGGGTGGGGTGAGTCTGTTGCAAGTGAGTCTTTTGTTCTTGATATTGAAGATATGAAAGGGGTTGTAGACTTTAAAGATAGATATAAGGTTCAGATTTTGCTAAATGGTAATGTTTATCAAACAGGAGCTCCAATAAAATTTAAGGGATATATGAATGCTTTTACTGGTATGTATGACCTTGATTTTTTTATGCCTAGACTAGCTGTTGAAAAGTGGGGGTATTATGTTTTTAATCATAAAGGGTTTGGTATTGAGAAGGGGCTGTTTTCAGTTAAGGGGCATCTGCGAAGTAAGGATCCTTATCCTGCTAGAGATATTCCATTTTGGTATGATTTGAATTTGGATATTAGGGATAGTTTGTTTATTATGCCGTTTTTTTCATATCCAATTGAGAAAATGAATGCTTTGTTGCGATTTAGAAATGGGAGTTTTGGTAAGGAAGATTTAAGAAAAGTAGCTTATAGCAAAAAAGGTTTTAATAATCGAATTTGGGATGAGCTTGTAAAATTAGAGGTTCTAGATACTGAAGGCATGTTGAAAATTAGAATTCCAGCTGATGATGATAATGTTAGATTGCGTTTTAGTAAAAGCTTGAGAAGGTATCAAAGAAAAATAGTTAAGGCGCTGAAAGAACCAAAACTTCGGATGGAGGTAGTTGCTTTTGATGGTGTTCTTAGTGATGTGCCAGCAAAAGGGAGTGGGGTTTTTTTGCTTGATGAGCATGAAATGCATTTGGATGTTAGCTCTGAAGAGTTTGAGCTTAAACAACTCAGAAATTTATTTGCAGGGCTGAAAAACTGGAAACTTGAAGGCATTGGTAAAACGGATATTATAATTGAGGGGGGGATGAGCAACCCTAAAGTGGATGGTGTATTAAGGTCAGATAGTTTGACGTTATATGCTTTAAGAGCAAAAGATAGTGAAATGCAATATAGTTATTTTAATAAGAAGTTGAATTTGGATTTAGTTAAGAATTGTTTGTATGATGGTAATTTATCAGGAAAAGGGTTTTTGGATTTTAATGACCAGCCTGCGAGAATAAAAATGGCTTTTTCTGGAAGAGATCTTGATATAAAAAAGGCGCTTCCTTCAGCAGATAAAGATGTCTCTGGAAATTTTGATATAACTGCGAATTTAGATGGTACTACAACGCGCTATGATGCTGTTGTTTCAGGAAATGGCACTAATTTGGTTTGTTATTCTCAGCAGATTGATAATCTTGACTCAAAGTTTGTTGTGGATAAGAACAAAGATATTTATGTTAAAACTGTAAATGTGTATTTAAATGGTGGTGATAAAAAACTGGTTTTTAGTGGGGATATTTTGAATTTGATAGATGGGAGCTTTGACTTTAAGGGGCGTGATTTGCTTTTTAGGGATTTAGACCCAAGTTCAGATATTTCTGGTGGTTTGGATATTAAAGGTAACTTGTTTGCAAAGATGGTGCCTGTATTTTGGAAGCAGCCGTATAAAGAGATGGTTGTTACAATGAGTGGTCAGTTAAGGGATTATAGTTTTTATGGGCAGAGTTATGACAGTGTAGATATTAGCTTAATTTATGACAAGATGGATATTTCTTTAAAGAAACTGTTTGCTGAGAATACTAGTCAAAAAGTAGATATTAGCGGTTCTTTTGAAAAACATAAACCAGTAAAGCTAAATGTTAAATTAAATAAATTTGATATAAAGACATCAAGCTTATTACAAAAATATATTCCTGAAAAATTTAAGCCTTTTAGTGGGTTGCTATCAACGGACATTAATCTTTCTAAGAACAAGAAAATAGATCGTAATCAAAAGCTTAAATATTGGAATTGGCTAAGAAATTATAAGATAGAAGGGGCTTTGTTTGTTGATAAAGGTGTTTATCAAGGGCAAGATTATGAAAAGGGTGAGTTGATAGCAAAGTGGTCTGGTGTTAAGTTGAACATTGCAAAAGGTTCTGTGAAGCAAAAGCAGACTAATTTGGATATAAAAGGGAGCATATCTCTTGATAAGAATATAGCTCTCCAGATATTAGAGGGTACTGTTTTAGATTTTGATGATCTTTCTGTGATAACAGCCCCCCTGGGTGATTTATCAGGGATGTTGAGGCTGAATGGATCAATGAAGGGGCAGTGGTTTCGTCCTAGGTTTGATTTCAGAGTTTATGGGGAGTATTTGCGGGGTGGTTTTGTAGCTTTGGATAAGATTCAAGGTCGGGTTCGGTATGATGGAAATAAGCTTAGTTTTAATTCACTTGATATAAATTTTCAAGAAGAAGAATATAGTTTGGATGGATATTTTGGGCTGAAAAAGATATTAGAAAAAACAGGTGGTTCTTTTTTAGATATAGATTATCAACTACTTTTTAAGGCGAAGAAGGGTGATTTAAAGGTTTTTGTTTCGATACTAGAGTCAATACAAAAAGAAGTTAAAACTCGTTCGTCAAAAATATTTAATATTGGAAATGAGAAGATATCAAATTCAAATATCACTGTAGATCATAATCGATATGCAATAACTGATAAACAGTTTGATGATAATGTGGTTTCTATTTATTCTCGAGATAGAAAAGGGGATGTTGTTTCCTTTTTTGATGAGATTAGAAAAAATAATGACTTATTAATAAAACCACCAGAGATTGGGCTTGGAAAGTTGTTTGGAGGGAAATTTTCTGGTGAGTTTTATGCTAAATCAAGAAAAAATAAAGCACCATTAATTAGAACAGATATAATGGTTGTGGATGCGGATATTTTTAATATAAAAGCAAAAAAAATCCATTTTGGAGTATACCCCCAAAAAAAGTATATGACGGTTGGTTTAGTTGTTGATGATGGAGCTCGTGGTGGTAGAACTTTTCAAAAAATAAGTTGTGCTGGTTTTATGGATGATGCTGGTGTTTTGAACTTAACAAAATCTAATGTGATTTATGAGGATATACTTTATAAAAAAGTTATTACAGGACAGTTTCCATTGCAAGCTTTATGGGATAATTCGAAAAGTAATAGAGCGATAAAAGCAAAAATAAAACTGGATGGTAATAGCATTGGTTTGTACTCATTTTTTAATCCGAACATAGAAAGAATAACAAATGATGGCATTGTTCGTTTAGATGTGGGTGGTAGTTGGGAGGATCCTGTAATAAATGCTGAAAAAATCAGCCTTGTTAATACGGGGATATACTTTAGTGATTTAACATTTTTTAGATCACCTTTTGTGATTAAAGAAAATGTGGTTGATATAAAAGATAATGTGATTATGATGCCAAAATTAGCTCTTGAATGGAAAGGAATTGATACTCAAGTATGGAGGTCTTCAAGAAAAGTTTTGAATAAGATAGATATTGAGGGTTTTGTGAAAATTGAAAGCTTTAATATTGCGAAGCTTGATAAGGTTTTATTGGATATGGATCTAAAAATTAAAGATCAGAAAATAATGGTTAATTTTCCTAAAATTTATAATGGTGATTTGGCTTGGAGTGATTGCCGAATAAAGGGTGTTTATACAGTGCCTATATCAGAGAAAGAGAAGTCTGCTTTTTTTGAGACGCTGGCTACAAATAGAGAGTCTGGCCCTGTTATTTATGGGGATATGGTATTGAGTAATGGTGAGATTATTATGCCTACAGTTGAAAAGAAGGTTCCTAAGCCACCGTTTTTACTTGATATGACTTGTGGCATAGAGCAGGGGATGATAGTTGGCGGCAGCTTATTTGGTTCTAATTTGGGTGGTTTTGCAAATATGTTTGATTTGACCTTAAAAAAAACAGAGGAACCCTTGATTGTGAATGGGGCTCTTAATGCTCCAATAATTAAAAATAAGGTTTTGTTTTTTGATGGGGATATAAATATTTTAAATCATAATTTTGAGCTTATAAAAAAAGAGAAGCAAACCTTATTTTATAGAGAAGATAAATTTAAAGTGAAAGAAAATACTCTTTCATTTGATTTGGCACCGTATAAAAAATCAGAAAAAATGAGGATTGTCCCAATTTTTGATATTAAGGCAATGACTGTTATAGAGCCCGAGATTGAAGTGTCGGCTAATATAACAGAGCAAGAACCATATAAATATGTGGTTGTTGCTATTGATGGGCCTGTTTATGAAATGGATAGGGTTTCTATTGAAGAATATGAGGGAGTGACACCAGAGCCAAACGAAACTTTGAAGCGAAATAATATCTACTACTTAACAAGTGGGCAAGGAGCTTCAAATGACTCAAGCTCAAGGGATACTATTGAAATTGTGAGGCTGTTGATGCCGGAGTTGTTGCCTGAAGAGGGGAAAATATTTCAGCCAAATCAGTTATTATATGGAATTGGAGAAAATAGAATAAACTCGCTTATTAGAAGAAATATATTAAGACCTATAGAGCGTCAAGTAGCAAATCAGATGGGCTTATATGATTTGAAAGTGGACTATAATGTTGGTCGTGCATTGCTTGATAGTGCGTCTAGTTTAACTGGTGGCGGAGAAAACACAATAGCGAGGGATAATGTTTTGGGGGTAGATATGGTAACAAATATGTTTTCAGACAAGCTTTTTTTTAGAGTGAAAACAAATGTGAATATGTCATCAGAAGAGAAGAGGGGTCAGGTATATGAAACATTTCAAGTGTCAGAGGTGGAGCTTACATATTATTTATTAAGAAATTTATCTGTTAACTATGCAGAAGTTAAAGATGCATTATATCAAGAGGGCTATATAAGTAGATTTTCTTTAAAATGGAGTTGGGCTTTTTAGATGAAAATAGTTAATAAAAAAATACTGCCATTATTAATATGTCTTTGTTTATATGTATGGGTTGGTGATTATATATATGCAAAGAGTGATATTGATTTTAGCAAGGTTGTTTTCGAAATAAATATAGTTGGTTTAAAAGCAGTTAATAAAAAAAGTTTACCAGATGTTATGGGGTTTAATACAAAAATAGGTAGAAGGATAATAGAGTCGTCCTTAATGAAAGATGTTGATCAGCTTTATTTAACTGGTTTTTTTAGTTCGGTAGAAGCGCAAGTGATTAGTGAGGATAATATTTCTCAATTAAATTTTGTTGTTAAAGAAAACCCAGTAATCAATAAGATTATTATTAGAGGCCAGACAGTGTTTAGTTGCGAGTATTTAAAGTCGATACTTAAGAATAAGTCGGGAGCTGTTCTTAATATAAAATATGTAGAAGAAGATAAAAAAACTTTAGAAAAACTTTATTTAGAGAGAAGGTATGATCTTTTTGATGTGGTTTCTATTGAGATGGATTCGGAGAATAATCTTGTTTATGAAATTGTTGAAGGGCGAATTGAGTCTGTAGAATTTAAGGGGTTAAAGGCTATAAAGCAGTTTGTTCTTAGGAGAGAGTTGTCTCAAAAAGAGGGGGAGGCACTTAACTCAGGTTTACTAAAAAAAGATAGAGAGCGTTTATTGAAGTTGGGATATTTTTCAGATGTATATGCTCCAAATATTCAGGAGAGTTTGGATGGTCGTGACGTAAAAATCACTTATGGAGTTACAGAAAAAAAAGTTAATTTATTTGATCTGGGTTTGGAGCAGGAAAGAGATTTGGTAGTGGGTTTTGTTCGTATGGACTATAACCATATGTTTCAACATACAGACCTAGTTTCTGGGAAAGTTCAGTTAAGTAGTGAAGATCAGGATTTCAGGGTTAGAAGTTATACAGTTCGTTATGAACAGCCATGGGTTTTTAATGCGTTGCCAGTATCTATTGCTTGTGATATTTGGAAAGAATATAAAAGAGAGTACCTATCAAAAGATTGGGTGCGATCAAATGTTTTAGAGAACAAACGAGAAGGTGCTGATATTATTTTTGGTGTGCCCTTAATAAGGGATATGCTAAGTGTTAGTGCTGTTTATAAAAATGAATGGGTTAGGCCTGTGAATGATAGTGAAGGCGTTTTTGATCCTTACAAGGTCAAGTCTATTGCTGCTGTAATAAAATATCAATCAGTAGAAGAGTGGCATAATCCGAAGAATGGCACATATTGGGATATTGGTGTTGAGCGTGGTGGAAGTTTGGGCGTGGTAGATTTGGGTGGTTTGCAGTTTACTAGGTATAATTTTAATGCAGCAAAATTTATTGGTATTACAGATAAGTCCACAATTGGTATCCATACTTCAATGGGGCTTTTTAGGCCTTCAGATCAAAATATCAGTACTTTTGAGGCAGAAGAATATGCTATCGGAGGGGCTTCTTCGCTTAGGGGTTATAAAGAGACTAACCCATGTCGTGGTTTAAGGAAGATACAATTTAATTTTGAATATAGATATGATTTTTCTGATTCTGTACAGGGTGTTGGATTTATTGATATGGGAAAGGCTTTTGATGATGTTTGGGATTTTGAGTTGAGGTCTTTTTATCGTTCTTTTGGGGTCGGCGTTCGGTTTTTTACGCCAGTGGGTCCTTTTAGGGTTGATCTTGCTTTTGGTGAATCACCTATAATTCATTTTGGGTTAGGACAGGTTTTTTAGTTTTTATTTTCTGGTGTTTTGCAATAGCTCTTATTTGTTGGAATATCAAGCTGATTGGGCTACGGGTAAAGCCTCTATTAGACCTGATAAGCTTGATATGTTTTATGTTACTACTGTCCGGTAAAAATAAAATAACCCAAGAATAAAACAGGCACAAAAAAACACGTCATAGACGTGTTTTTAATATTTAAGATCACTACTGTCCGGTAAAAAATCAGCATAAAGAAAGCTGCAAAAAATCGTTAGATTCTGGGACTTTATCGGGGCGAAGCCCTAATAAATCAATAAGATGTTGCCTAAAAAACAAAGTTTCGTGG
>Ga0233447_1000253_pt1 | contig 65996 bp, 64 predicted proteins | sample SI_124_October20_3_FD_183014 | JGI IMG/M metagenome (GOLD analysis project Ga0233447, IMG submission 183014) | Seawater microbial communities from Saanich Inlet, British Columbia, Canada - SI_124_October2016_135_MG | ecosystem: Environmental > Aquatic > Marine > Inlet | place: Canada: British...
GTAAAGGTGAAAGAACCTACAGCGACGACAACTGTCTCTCCTTCGCATAAAGCGATTGGAGTTTGCCCGGAAATGCAATGTTTCCGGGCTTTTTTTATGTGTGTTACAAAAAAGTACACACAACAGAATATAAGCAGAAATCGTGCCACTTTTCATTCTCCACACCCCTGTCAGAGTAAAACCCCAAAATGGGCAGAGAGACAGCAAAGAAAGTATAGCGCCTCCACGAAAAAAAACAGAAAAACCCCCATAAACATTGAAGAAATCCTAAAGAGAGCAGAAAAAGTGCCGTTAATCTAAGTAAGTGCAGACCATGGAGCCAACAAGAGCACAGGCTGCAGCAACACAAGACAGAAACAGAAAGAAACCGGCAAAGACTGGTAATAATTGACCCGATAGAGGTCAGGAGAGACAGGCAATGTTAGTACTCAATACCAATATGGGGTCGCTCAACGCCCAGCGTGCGCTGACCACCGTACAAGAATCCCAGCAGACCGCCATGGAGCGGTTATCCTCAGGGAGCCGAATCAACCGCGCCAAAGATGACGCAGCCGGATTGTCGATCGCCGACAACATGACCGCGCAGATTCGAGGCGTAAACCAAGCCATTCGCAACTCCAACGACGGCATCTCCTACGTGCAGACCGCAGACGGTGCACTGGAAGAGGTGGGCGAAATGATGCACCGCATCCGAGAACTGGTGATCCAAGCCGATAATGGCGTCAATAACAGCCTACAGCAAGACTACATCGACCAAGAGGTGAGTGCGCTGGGTGCTGAGATCGGCAACGTCCTCACCAATACCGAATTCAACGACAAAGCCCTGCTCATTAGCGGTGCCATCACCGTCCACACCGGATGGGAAGATGGAGACAGCATGACCGTAGGCACCCCAACCGGACTCGATACTGATCTGGCTACCTACACCGGATTCGTCAACCAGACAGGCTCTGCTAATGCAGCAGCCCTGACCCTAAGCGGAATCGATACAGCGCTGGATAAAATCAACGAAGCGAGAAGCACCCTAGGTGCGCAGCAAAACCGACTGGAGCACAACGCCAACAACCTGCGTAACGTATCGGAAAACCTGAGTGCCTCGCGCTCCAGAATCCTCGATACTGACTTCGCATCAGAATCTGCAGAGCTGGCACGAACCAACGTCCTACAACAAGCCGGAATGGCCATGTTAGGACAGGCCAACCAGAGTGGGCAGCAGATACTCTCTTTGTTGAAGTGATTTACGGATAATTAATGTGGGATTATATAAAAATAATTAGGTTTATCTATATGTGTTTTATGACTTAGCTGCTTGATAGCGATTATTTGTAATTTTTTTTAAAAAAAGCCTAAAGGTCTTGGATCTGCTGCCGATGTATGGAATCGGAAGCGGATTAATTGGCGTATGGGCTTTGGGCTGCCACCTGAAACTGTGCATTTTCCGTTGACTGTGAAAACAGAAAATAAGGTGAATACTCATGCAAGTAATCAATACAAATGTGAGCTCTCTGACTGCGCAGAGAGCTTTATCAAGTACACAAGAGGCGCAGAAAACAGCCATGGAGAGACTCTCTTCGGGCACCCGTATCAACCATGCTAAAGATGATGCTGCAGGTATGTCCGTAGCTTCGGATATGACCTCACAAATTCGGACACTGAATCAGGCTGTACGTAATAGCAATGATGGTATCTCCTATGTGCAGACTGCTGAAGGTGCATTGGGTGAGGTATCGGATATGTTACAGCGTATCCGTGAATTGGCTGTTCAAGCTGATGGTGGTACGTTGAATAGTAGCCAGCAAGACTACATTGATATGGAAGTGGATGCTTTGGGAGTAGAGATTGGTAATGTGGTCTCTAACACCAAGTATAACGGTATCAAGGTCTTTACTAGTGGGCAGCAGACGCTGCAGGCTGGTTGGGATGATAGCGATACGATTAATATTGGTGTTGCTGTAGGGTTGTCTGCAAATTTAGCGGTTGCCATTGGCTTTAGTGCTACTGCTGGTGTAGCAGATGCTAGCAATCTATCTTTGTCTTCTATTGATACTGCGATGGAGAAGGTCAACGAAGCAAGAAGTACATTAGGTGCACAGCATAACCGTCTTGAGCACAATGCGTCTAACTTGATGAATGTTTCTGAAAATCTTTCAGCAGCTCGTTCTCGTATCCTAGATACTGATTTTGCAGCTGAAACAGCAGAGTTGGCTCGTACCAATGTGCTGCAACAGGCTGGAATGGCGATGTTGAGTCAGGCCAATGTCAGTAGTCAGAATGTCTTATCCTTGTTAGGCAAGTAATGTAAGGTGATGAACTAAGTTAGGTATACCACCAACTCTATCCTATGATACTATGATAAGGATAGGGTGGTGTATCTTACTGAGGATGTAATTATGGAGATTTCGAATATTTCAGTACCTGTCTCCAATCTCAATTGGGACAGCAAAGAGCTGAAACCGGCAGAAAGTGTAGCAACGTCTGCAGCGGTGAGAGAGGTTGCGTCTGAAACTTTGTCAGCCAAGATGACGGCAATGGCAGAAGAGGAGAAATCTACCGTTGTCAAAACGCCAGCAGAAGAAATTACGCATGCTATTGATAAGGTATCTGCATTTTTCAAGATTACAGATACAGACTTAGAGTTGCGTATGGACGAAGAGGCTGGAGGCGAACCAGTTGTCTCAATTTTTGATGGGGAGGATGGCTCTTTGTTGCGTCAATACCCTACAGAAGAGATGTTGGAAATTGCCCGAAAAATCACTGAACAAATGCTAGAGTTTCGTGAGGCGCTGCTTCATGGTGGCGCGGCCCCATCAATAAAAGGTCTTTTTACAGACACAGTGGTATAGCGCTTTTCTTAGCATACCCTGTTTTTTCTAACTCCTCTTCTCCCTTTTTCTTTTGTTTTCTAGCCGCTCTGTAGGGCAAAAAAGGTCGTATCTGCTCGTTCTTCTAAAGTTCCCCCCCCAGATGTCGATAATGGTATTGATAGTTAGAGTTTTTTGAATCTTATCTATGTTTTTATAAGATTTATATCTCTTTTATATCAATATTCTATTATAAATTTTGGAGAGACAGCAATGGAACAAGTGGTCGCACGTAAAGGAATTTCTGGGGGTAAAGACGCGGTTTTTGATGCTCAAGTGATAGAGGCAACACCTCATCGCTTGGTGAGTATGATGTTTGAAGGTGTGGAGACAAGAATTAGCCAAGCGAAAGATGCGATGGAGCGTAAAGAGATTGCCCTTAAAGGGGAGATGATTTCACAGTCGATCACCATTGTTGATGCATTACGTGAAAGCTTGAATCTGGATGATGGGGGGAATTTAGCAGAAAATCTGTGGCTACTCTATGAGTATGTTGCCAAACGCTTGGTAATAGCGAACAGTAAGAATAGTATTGAGATGTTGAATGAGTGTAACGGCCTTTTGGAGCAGGTAAAAAATGCTTGGAACGAAATTCCTATGGAGCTGCATGCTGCAAACCAACAAGAGTTACGCTCTTATGCAGTTGCACAATAGAAAACCTATACAATAATAAGAATAGGAGCGAGACATGTCTGTGTACTCGATTGATAAATTGATGGTAGAGGCGAGGAAACTGGCCTCAGATTATCGTAGGATGACGGGGAAAACTTTGCCGATTAGTGGTGAAATTGCCCGTCATGATGCCGCAACGCTACTTGACCTGACTTTAGTTGATGGTATGAGTGGTTATGACGCCTTGGATGTAGATGGCCAGCGTGTGCAGATCAAAGGGCGGGTTATCTTTGAGGGACAAAAGTCCAACCCTAGGGTAGGACAACTTAAAGTGGGACAAGAGTGGGATCAAGTGGTGTTGGTGTTGATGAATGAAGACTATGATGCAGTAAATATTTACTGTATGAGTCATGAAGAGGTAGTCAGCGTGATGGATGAGACTGCCTCCAGTAAACGGATTGGTCGTGGTGCAATGTCTGTGGCCCGTTTTAAGGCGACAGGTGAACAGGTCTGGTCTAGTGAAGATGCAAGCTATCAAGAGGAGGGCCATCTGAGGTTGGTGGCATCCCGTTGAAGAGATAGTGAATAGTAGCGACTGATTATTGGTTAGTTGGCACTCTAATTGCATTTTCTTGGCTAGATAGAGGTCAATGTAGATCAAGAGGGTAGTAGAGATGGCTGATACCAATTTAGGTAACAATCTAATTAGTGCAATGGGTGCAGGAGCATTTGATGTAACCGCTATGGTAAGCGGTTTGTCAGAGGCTGAGAGTGCACCGGCAACTTCACGTCTTGACTCTAAGCAAGAGGCCTTCGAAGCTAAGCTTGATGCCTATACCAGTGTTAAAGAGTCGATGACCGGCTTCAAAAACCTGTTGGCTGAGATTGATGATCTTAAAAAGTTGCAGGGACGTACTGTAACCAGCAGTGATGAATCAGTTTTTACCGCAACGGCCAATACTTCTGGCACGTTGCCTTCTCCAGGCAGTTATCAAGTTGAAGTGAGTAGCCTAGCTCAGGCTCACTCCGTCTACAGCGGTGCTTTTACCAATACCTCAGATGAGATTGGGACAGGAACCTTGACGATCCGTTTTGGCTCTACCGATTATGATGCAGGGAGTGATACCTATAACGGTTTTACACTCGACCCAAGCCAGACTGAAATGAACGTCACTGTTGATTCTAGCAATAATAGCCTGATTGGATTGCGTGATGCAGTGAATGCTGAAGACAAAGGGGTTAAGGCAAGTATTGTTAATGATGGTACTGGTTATCGTTTGGTCTTTTCCTCTACCAGTACAGGGAGTAACCACAGTATAGAAGTTTCTGCGGCTGATGATGATGGTAATCATACAGACAGTAGCGGCCTCTCTCGTTTCACTTTTAATAGTAGCTCAACCAATTTGGCACAAAGCAGTGCGGCAACCAATGCCGCCGCTACAGTAAATGGGTTGGCGGTTACCAGTGAGAGCAATAGCCTCTCTGGTGTTGTGGAAGGGTTAACGCTTGATCTGAAGAATACCTCGGTAGGTACAGCCCATACGGTAACGATTGCCCATGATACTGAGAGCGTTAAAACGGCGATTACCAATTTTGTTGGGGATTACAACGCGTTAATGACGGTCTTTGATGAGTACTCCAAATACAATGATGGTGCGGCCGGTGCTTTGCAATCAGAGTCGTTGGTGAGATCTATTATCAATGAGGTCAAGCTGGGGGTTTCCGAGGCAATGAGTCAGCTGCCATCGGGTTTTCAGACCTTGGCTGAAGTTGGTGTCACTAAAGACCGTTATGGGGTGATGCAGCTCGATAAGGATGTGTTGGATGAGGCATTAGCCAATGACTTTGATACTGTGGCCAGACTGTTTACTAAAAGTGGTTCTGCAGACAACTCATTGACAACCTTTGTCAGTGCTGATGAGTATACTCAGGTTGGTTCTTATGCCGTTACCGTTACTACAGCGGGGCAGGAGGCTACCAGCGGTGTTTACACAGGTGCTACGGATAACTACCTGAATGATACCGTCAAGATTGATAAAGATAATGAGCGCTTTAAACTGGATCTGGATGGAGTCTCTTCCAGTGACTGGATCTATATGACGCAGCAAACTTATGCAGATGCAGAGGCACTGGCCTCGGAGATGCAGAACAGTATTAATGCTGATGCGGCATTTGTTGCCGCAGGCTCTTCTGTTACGGTCAGTGTGGACCGTACTGAGGCTGATCCCAAATTTGTATTTACCTCGAACACGACCGGTAGCAGCAGTGGTGTTGAGTTTACGGATATCGATAAGGATGTAGATATAACGCTAGGTATTACTGCAGCCGTAGGTACGGCTGGTCTTGATCAGGTGAATGTCGTGGTCGATATTCAAGGAGAGAATGAGGCCAGTGCTTGGTCGGTAACAGGTACCAGTGCCTTCCAAGTGGCCAATATTTTTGGCGACTCTCGTGGGTTAACATTTGATACTCGGGCAGCTGCTGGTACGTCGTTTACCTTTGACTATACAGAGGGGTATGCCTCCAAACTGGATAGCATTTTAGAGCGTGTTTTGGATAAGGGGGAGGCGCTTGAGCTGAGGATGGAGGGGTTTACCGATAAGCTTGCGGAGATTGAAGAGGATCGTACCAAGCTGAGTGACCGCATCTCTAGAATGGAAGAGACTTGGAGGCGGCAGTTCAATGCAGTCAACACCTTGATGGGGCAAATGACCTCTACTGGCACGTTTCTTGAAAATACCTTTAAAGCCATGAATGGCGGCAATGATTAACCAAACACTATTTTTAAATTACAATAAAGCGGAGAGACAGCAATGAGAAATCGAGCAAAAATGGCACTGAATCAGTATCGTGATGTCAGTATCAACAGTACAGTAACCGAGGCAAGCCCACACCGTCTGGTGCAGATGATGTATGAAGGGGCGTTGAGCCGAATTTTTAAGGCCAAAGGGGGAATGGAGCGTGCCGACATTAAACTGAAGGGCGAGCAGATTAGTCAGGCCATCGCTATCGTCGACTCACTGCGTGCCAGCCTCAATACCAAAGAGGGTGGCGAGATGGCTGAGAACCTCTGGTCACTATATGACTACATCACCCGTCGTCTCGTCATTGCCAACAGCCAGAACAAAACCGAGATCCTGGATGAGTGCGCCAGCCTGCTAGGGCAGGTCAAAGAGGCGTGGGACCAAATTCCACCTAAATTCCATCGCGCCAGCAAACAGGAACTACGTCAAAGTGCGGTTGCAGGATAAGGAGAGCACCATGGCTGAACTACGAGAAATTCAGTATCTTACGGATGAGATGCTAACGTGTGCAGAGCAAGGGGAGTGGGATCTGTTGATTGATATGGAGCAGACCCGCGGCAAGAAGATTGTTGAGCTGTTTGAACCCATTAAAAAGGAACGCCCATCAACGCTACTGTTGAAATGGTATGAGGATCTTAAGCAGAAAGATCGTGAGATCAAAATGCTCTGTGAGGTACGTAAGTCAGAGTTGATGAAAAATATGGGACAGTTCAATCGAGGAAAGCAGGTCTCGGCAGCGTATACCTCGGCCTGATGACGCTATTGAAGCTCCTCTTAGGAGTGCTACTGATACTCAGCTCGCCTCTATTGCAGGCTGTTTGTAGTCCTGATCAGGAGCCGATTACGGTTGTTTTATTGTTGCCTCTTGCCGAAGGGAGTACCCCCTTTGGTCAATCGCTGCTGGATGGCTTTATTGCGGCAGATGATGAGGTGGTTGATTCAGCGTGTGAGGTTAACCTCCGCTATCTCAATACAGAAGAGGAGAGCACAACCTTTATTCAGCAGTGGTATCGAGCGCTGGAGCTGGAGCCAGAGCTGTTGATTGGGCCTCTCTTGGAGCAGCACCAACAGCAGTTGGTGGATCTCAGTGTGATCGAGTTGCCAGAAAATACAACATGGCTCTATCCTGGAGAGCCTACCCATTTGCCTGTCTCTCAGAGTGAGCAACTGCTCACTTTTTCTATCAGTTGGCGAGAGCAGCTGAGAAACCTGCTTGAGTATGGCTGGGACCAAGGGCAGCATGATATTGTGTTGTTACTGCCAGACAGTGATTTAGGTCGGAAAATTGCAGATGCCACTGTATTGGTCTGGGAGACAAAAGGCGGTGTTGTCACTGCTGTTGCCCATTACGGAAAACGCTTTAGCACTTTGAATCAAGCGATGCGCCAGTTGATCCGAGAGAGCCGTGGTTCATTTGACGTGTTGTTAACATTAGCTAATGATCAACAGTTAAGAATGCTGCGTCCATTGATGAGCTATCATAGTCGTGAAGAACCCATCTACAGCCTGATGCCGCCAGTTGGCGAGCGGGGGTTGAAAAAAGATCTGCAAGAGATCTACTTTCCCATGCATCCAGCCTTACTGGAGCGTAGTGATCCAGGTTTTGAAGTAGATGATTTTCTGCTGCAGGTTGAGAATGTCGGATTTGACTTGATGATGTTGACGCGAACTGGTGAATGGCAGCAGCTGCAGAAAAAAGGCTCATATTTGGGGCGTTCAGGCCGTTATACTATCGAAGACAGGCAGTTAATACGTACGTTTTGTATTGCGGTTAGTGATAAAAAACGCCCCGTGCTGCACTGGTGCCCACAATCTGAAGAGATTCAAGAGTTCGGGCTGTAATTTGAGCAAAGAGGTTTTGACAGTGGTTGATGCTAAACGTATAGTAAGCCATTAATTTTCGGGTTTTCTAAATAAGGATTTATTGGGAAATGACAAAGATACTTGCGGTTGATGATTCACCTTCATTGCGACAGATGGTTGCATTTACCTTGAAAGGTGCGGGTCATGATGTTTCAGAAGCCTCTGATGGTGTTGAGGCATTGGGCATCGCAAGAGGCCAAGCATTTGATCTGGTGATCACTGATATCAACATGCCGAATATGGATGGGTTGCAGCTGATCGCAGAGCTGAGAAAACTACCCAACTTTAAATTTACCCCAATCCTCTGTTTGACCACAGAATCATCCGATGACAAAAAGCGTCAAGGTAAAGAGGCGGGAGCAACAGGGTGGATTGTGAAGCCATTTAGCCCTGAGAAACTGTTGGCTACGATGAGCCGGGTTTTGTGAGTACGATTGCATTTGATACCCACCGTTTCATTAAAATACTGGAAGGTGCTGGGTTTAATGAGAAGCAGGCAGAGGCCGTAGCAGAAGCGGTTTCACATGCGCATGTAGAGGCAGAGATAGCATCAAAAGCAGACCTTAAAGAGTTAGAGTATCGTTTGATTATCAAACTAGGGGCAATGATGGTAACTGCTGTTACTGTCGTAGCTGTCCTCGTTAAGTTGCTTTAAAAACTGCTACGCCAGTTCAGCAATACGCCCCAGTACAGCATCAGCCAGCTCCTCTGGGTGCCATTTTGGAATCAGCTGATTGGCTCCCACCTTAAGCCCCATCTGCTCACTGAATGAGCCACTCAATGAAGTGTGCAGCAGAATATAGAGCGCATTGAGGTCGGGGTCTTCACGAATCTTACGCGTCAGGGTGTAGCCATCCAGTTCAGGCATCTCAATATCTGAGATGACCATTGCCAGCGGGTTGCGTTTCAGCTCTCCAGAACTAGCCCACCCCTCCAGTGTAGCCAGTGCCTCCCGACCATTAACCACTTCGGTAAAGTCAACACCCAGCCGTTTTAACGTATCTGTAGCTTGCTTGCGTGCGATAGAAGAGTCATCGGCCAGTAGAATGTGATAAGGCTTTCCGTCTGCACGTTTTGGGGCACGACCATGGTCGCCGGAGTATTCTGGTGGGGTGATAATTTCGGCTAGAATTTGCTCTACATCGAGAATCTGAACCAAATTTCCATCCACCTTAGTGACGGCGGTGAGGTGGTGGTCGCTACCTGCTGCATTGGGGGGGGGGAGGATTTTCTCCCAATCCATATGGATGATGCGGTCTACAGACTCAACAACAAACCCTTGGGTTGATTCGTTGAATTCAGTGATGATGGTATTGCTGGAGTCTATCTCTTCAACTGGAGGGAGGTCGATGGCAACACTCAGGTCCAGAATAGGGATGGTTTGACCGCGTTGGTCAATCATGCCAATCATCGAATTGTGAGTGCGTGAGATCCCTGTGATCTGTGGGGTGTGCAACACCTCTTTGACCTTGAAGACGTTGATTCCAAACTGCTGTCCACCTGTCAATGTAAAGAGTAGCAACTCTAATCGATTGCTGCCGGCCAGCTGGGTACGGTCATCGATATTCTTTAGAAAGCTGGCTTTTTGGCTACTCATAATTCTTTTGATCTGATGGAGGTGAAGTTAAAAGGGGGATTATGCCTTGTGCAGTATATGGCTGCCCTGTTTTCTGGTCTCTACCCCTTTTTTGGAGTAGGTGGTGCTGTTTCGGTTGCCTGTTTGACCGCGTAAAATAGCCAGCCCATTGTCGGCATAACGTTTTTTCAGGTTGATGGTTGCGCCGTTGGTCTCATTCAGCTGCTTACAGGCTTTTGCGCCGTCCAGTAGTGTTTCCCACTGCTGTAATAGTTGCCCTGTTGGGTCAACGGCTTGAATCAGTTTGACTAAACGCTGCTCTGGTTCTGCTTGGTTATACTGCTGGGCAAGGGTGTTGAGCTGGTTTTGTGTGGTGGCCATCTGCTGGGCCAAATCCTCTTTCTGTTGGATAACAGACATCATCTGCACAGAGTCATTCTCCAACAGAAGCTGTTGCTCCTGTTCGAGTAGGCTCTTCAGTCCGGTAGTGAGGTGCTGCTGATTGAGAATCAGCGCAGAAAGTTGTGCTGCGAGGTTGGTCTCGCTCATTATGGAATCAGACCTCCAAGGTTAGGTCGTGGTTGCTAAAATCAGTGCTTACTGTTTCTATCATATTCGTGGAGTAATTTTTCCATACCAATCAGCTTGTCTGCAACGAAAACTTCATCAATTTCAAAGTCACCATTCTCAATGGCTTTCTTGATCTCTTCAACGCGCTTCGACTCCACAACTGGGAGCTTGCCCATTTGACTGCTGATTTTTTTCAAGTTGGCAGCAGCATCCGTCATACTGACGGTCTCTGCGACAGCGCTTTTCCCTGTCTGTTGCTGCTGAACGCTCGGTTCGGTACGCCCTACAGTGGGTTGCCGATTCTCATTTGTGACCTGTGAAGGTCTGCTGTGAGTTAAACTGTTTACATCAATGGCCATTGCTGGAACCTCTCTAGTATCTGCGGAGTAATGGAAACACATTCTGAAAGGTTAATCAAAGTGTTGTCACCATATTACCGTCGGATGTTTGGCGAGTATCGCCGCTTTCAGATAGATTAGCGGCAGCTAATGGCCAATCTTTAGGGAAAACGAGGAAAAAATCATTTTTTACTTCACAAAAATCGTGCGAGTTCTCTAGCGTTTTGTTATATCATCGCTTTCCAGATATGCAAGTAGATAACCTATTGACAAGTAAAGTGCGTTTCTGGATTGTAAGCCTGTTGTTTGGGCTCACTTTCTGTGAAGCAAGTTTTGCAAAAGAGAAAGCCGTTCCCCCCCACTCTCTGGGAGAGATCTATGCGGAAGTGCGGGATTTTCTTCAGCAAGATCAAGGTGGAGAGGGGGTGACTATTGATGTGTTGCCTCTGGACTCACGCCTGCGCCTGAAGGCTTGTGACGTTCCGCTATCGTTAGATTATCAACGTGCGCGTAGCCGCAGTGGAAAGTCCATCATTCAAGTGCGTTGTTCTGGGGTAAAGCCTTGGAGAATCTTTGTTTCCGCAGTGGTTCGTAAGGTGCAAAATGTTGTAGTGACGGTAGCTCCGATCCTTAAAGGAGAACGGGTAACGGAAGAGAGTCTTGCCTTTGAAGAGCATGATCTCTCTCGCTTGCGACAGGGATATTTTGAGAAAAAAGAGCAGTTAAAAGGGAAGTTTGCCCAACGCTCTATTCAGGGTGGGGTGGTACTTACGCCAAAAATGCTCTTTATTCCCAACTTGGTTGATAAAGGGGATCAGGTCACGATTCTGTTCCAACAAGGAGATTTAAAGGTTCAGATGAAGGGTGTTGCCATGGAAAACGGGTATCGTGATGGGAAAATTCGGGTTAAAAATAGCTCTTCAGGCAAGATGGTTGAAGGGGTTGTAACTGCACCAGGACGGGTGCTGGTTACCAATTAGAACAGTGAGGGAGTGGGTAGACGATGGTACGTGATGGGTTGAAACCGGGAGGCCGAGAGGCAAGCGCTGGAAATCGGGCACTGTTGATTGATGCGCAGGAAGTTCATGCACAGAGCTTGCTCTCGATTCTCGGTTTTATCGAGTGGGGTGAGTTGGAGTGGGTCTCTACAATGGAAGAGGCTGCAGCTCGTATGCAAGAAGAGTCTTTCTCGCTACTCTTCACGGGGGCGTGTGATGGTTTAGAGAGAGATGAACTTTACCGTCAGTTACGGCAAGAGGATGAGTCCGTTCCCTTACTATTTCTGATCGATGGTGTGGATGAGGCGGATGAATCGTTGCCAGGTACCCTTGCAGACGGCGTATTGGGCACCCTTGCGATGCCCATTAAGCAGACGCAATTAATCACCCAGTTAGAGCAGGCTGCGGCCTACAATAAACGTCGCAAAAATCGCGCTGCACGTCGGGATGTAAGCGGTCTGTTCCCTGAGATGATTGGTAACAGTGCAGCGATGAACCGAGTGCGCCAATTGATGGCGCAAGTGGCTGACTCAGGGGCCAATGTACTGATCTTAGGGGAGTCTGGCACCGGTAAAGAGGTGGTTGCGCAGAGTCTTCATCGCCATTCACGACGCAAAGGGAACGCCTTTGTGCCCATCAACTGTGGCGCAATCCCTGCTGATTTGCTGGAGAGTGAGCTGTTTGGTCACGAGAAGGGGGCCTTTACCGGAGCGATCTCTTCACGCAAAGGGCGTTTTGAGTTGGCTGAGGGTGGCACCATCTTTCTCGATGAGATTGGAGATATGAGTCTGCCTATGCAGGTGAAGCTGCTGCGTGTACTGCAAGAGCGGATTTTTGAGCGGGTGGGGGGGGTCAAGAGTATCCAATCGAATGTACGGGTGATGGCGGCAACCCACCGTAATCTAGAAAATAATATAGAAGAGGGGAAATTCCGCGAAGATCTCTACTATCGCCTCAATGTATTTCCCATTGAGTTGCCCCCATTAAGGGAGCGTCAGGGAGATATTGGGGTTCTGGTCGACTCGATCAGTGTGCGTCTAGAGGCTGAGGGACGCCCCATCTCTAAGGTGATGCCGAGTGCAATCTATGCGCTCTCACAATACCACTGGCCGGGTAATGTCCGAGAACTCTATAATTTGGTTGAGCGTTTAGGCATTCTCTTTCCTGAAGAGGAGGTGGAGGCGTTGGATCTGCCAGAGCGTTACTTCCCGGATGACCTTGATTTGCCAGAGTTGGAGGACGATTATGCACCTGAACCAGAGGCCGATTTGCCACTGATCCCCGCAGAAGAGGCCAACAGCTTTGAGCAAGAGCCTATTTTGCCATCGGATGGGTTAGACCTGAAGAGCTACCTCTCCTCGCTGGAGGAAGATCTGATACGGCAGGCGCTGATTGAGTGTGATGGGGTGGTTGCGCAAGCGGCTAAGCTGTTGAATGTGCGGCGTACTACCTTGGTTGAGAAGATGAAAAAGTATGATCTCAGCCGCAAAGATGTCTGAGGGCCAAAACAGCATTGAGATGAGCAGTATTGAGGTAACGCCGAGCGTTATCGCAGAGATTCCGCAGGACCCGCAGTTGCAACAGCAGCGCCTTCAGGAGTTAGAGAGCGCTTTTGTTGAGTTTGCGAAAATGTCAGAGGGGCTGGAGGCCTCTTACCAAGCGCTGCAAGATCAAGTCTCTGACCTGACTGAAGAGCTGGCAGCTGCTCGCAGTGAGCGGCTCAAACATCTGCAGGAGAAGGAGAAGATTGCCAACCAGCTGGCGCAGTTGTTGGATGCGCTGCCAGGTGGTGTGGTGGTGGTTGATCCCCAAGGGGTGATTCAGACCGCAAACCCTGCCGCGCACCTCTTTTTTGAGGGAGAGTTGGAGGGGATGCCTTGGCAACAGGTACTGGATCAAAATCAAGAGCCAGAAGAGACAGCCCTAGAGAAGGATCTGGTACTGAAGGATGGCCGTATTCTAGAGCGCTCCAGCAGTCATGCCGGCCAAGAGGAGGAGATTCTACTTTTTAGTGATGTGACTGAGACTCGAAAGTTGCAATACAGCATGAATCAAAACAGACGCTTAGCCTCTATGGGGGAGATGGCAGCATCATTGGCGCACCAAGTTAGAACCCCACTGGCCGCTGCGTTGCTCTATGTGGCCCACTTGGAGAAGAGTGAACTCAGTGATGAGAAACGGTTGCAGGTCTCTGCAAAGCTACGTTCCCGCCTGCACCACCTGAATGGCCTGATTAAAGATATGCTCCACTATGCGCGAGGAGGTAGCTCTGGTGATGAAGAGATTGAGGTTTCTGGTTTTGTAGAGGCACTACAACAGACTCTGGAAGAGGAGATTAAACGCACTCTGAAAGGAAAATTTCAGGTGGATCTACAGTTAGAGCCAGCGAGCTGTTTTGTAGGAAACCGAGACGCACTGCTCACCTCCCTGCAAAATTTAGTGAATAATGCGATGGATGTGACCGAAGGTGCCGTTAATATCACTTTCCGTATGTTGTCGGTTGAGGGGGGAGGTATCGAGATGCAAGTGGTGGATGATGGCCCCGGTATTCCAAAGGCGATGCAGGAGCAGATCTTTGAACCGTTTTACACCAGTCGTGCCAGAGGCACGGGTCTTGGGCTGGCTGTCGTTCAGGCCGTTGCCGATGCACATGGTGGAGAGGCGCGGGTAGAGTCGGTAGAAGGGGAGGGGGCGCTGTTTGCGATTCGTCTGCCAGCAAAGACCCGTGCGGAATTTGTTGCTGGAAGTGATTAGACCAGAGATTGAATAGTTGAGTTGTGTGATAATAGAGTGGCTGTAGAGTGACTGTTTTTTAGTGAAGTAAATTGAAAAGGATGATTGGATGTTGATAGATCGTGTGCAGTATCGTTATGGATTGATTCTTGGACTGCTGTTATCACTCTGTTCTCTGACCGTTGTGGCAGAGGATGAGGAGGAGCCACCCGTTCCAATTAGTGAATATATGGTGCTGAGTAAAGAGCCGTTTAAGGTTAATCTCAGTGGTAAAGGGGAGCATGTTATGGTGCTTCATGCGCAGGTCTACCTGATTACCCAGCGGGCGAAAGATGGTGTCAAACTGCATCTTCCCAAGATCCAAAATGATGTACTGGAGTTGCTCGGAGAGCAGAGCTTCAAGAACATGAAAAAGACCAAACATAAGAAAAAACTGCGTAAGAAGGTGCTCAAGCTGATTCGCAAAGTGATGGCTGATCGGGAGATTCTGGATAAACCAGCCAAGCAGGAAGAGATTGCAGAAGTGATCTTTACCCAAGTGCTGCTGCAGTAACTTAACGGAAAAGGGGGCGTTATGAGCCATTCAAAGGTATTGATTGTAGAGGATGATCCAGATTTGCGGGAGGCGCTGGTTGATACACTGGAGCTTTCTGATTTTGAGGTGATGGCCACAGAAAATGGCCATGAGGCGCTGGAGTGGATCGAGAAAGAGGAGATCGGTATGGTCTTCTCCGATGTGCAGATGGACCACATGGATGGACATACGCTATTAAAAACCATTCGCGCCCGTATGCCCCACCTGCCTGTGGTGTTGATGACGGCCTATGGCACCATCGACAGAGCGGTTGAAGCGATGAATGATGGGGCGGTCAACTATCTGGTGAAACCGTTTGAGGCGGACACCTTGATTGAGGCGGCAGAGCAGTATATCGATCGCGATGCCAGTTCCGATGACGACTTTATTGCCAATGATGACAAGAGTCGAGAGGTGCGTTCGATGGCTCAACGGGTGGCAGAGAGTGAGGCCACCATCATGATTATGGGAGAGAGTGGTACCGGTAAAGAGGTGCTCTCCCGTTATGTACACAACCACTCCAAGCGCAGTAAAGGCCCATTTGTGGCGATTAACTGTGCGGCTATTCCTGAGAATATGCTAGAGGCGATGCTGTTTGGTTATGAGAAAGGCTCCTTTACTGGGGCTTATAAATCCAGTGCCGGTAAGTTTGAGCAGGCACAAGGGGGAACCATACTGCTGGATGAGATCTCGGAGATGGATCTACTGCTGCAAGCCAAGTTGTTGCGTGTGCTGCAAGAGAAAGAGGTGGAGCGTTTAGGGGGAAAGGAGCCTATACCTCTGGATGTGCGTGTGCTCTGCACCACCAACCGAGATATGAAAAAAGAGGTACAGGCAGGCAACTTCCGAGAAGATCTCTACTATCGTCTCAATGTCTTCCCCCTAGCGTTGCCCGCACTGCGTGAACGCCCCAATGATATTGTGCCAATTGCAAAACGGCTGATCGAACGCCATGCGCCCACAGATCAGCCAGTTCCGGTATTGGTGGCAGAGTCGGAAGAGAAACTGCGTGGTGCGCAGTGGCAAGGTAATATCCGTGAATTGGAAAATGTGGTGCAGCGAGCGCTGATTCTGAAACGAGGTAGCGAAATTCTGCCCGGTGACCTGTTGATGGAGATGGGGATTGTGCCGCAGGCGGCAGCGCCTGAAATCATTGAGGTAGCAACCCCCGCTGTTCAGCCCGTCACTGAGGCACCATCGTCACAAGAGGGGGGAGAGGATGATGCATCGGCAGCGGCGCTTTCAGGTAATCTGAAAGAGCGAGAGACACAGATGATTCTGGATGCATTGAAAAGTTGTGCGACCCGGCAAGAGGTTGCAGAGAAGTTAGGTATCAGTCCACGTACTTTGCGTTATAAAGTCGCCCGAATGAAGGATGCAGGGTACGATATTGGATAGTGGTAGCTGCAAGAGCTAATGGCATATTTATTGCTTTATCCTGTATAAATAGATGGCAAAAGCCAAAAAATGGACGATAATAGAGGTGCGGCAGGATGTGTAGTCAACAAATGAATGGAGCGGATCAGTGAATGACTTAGATATGAATCGCCTATTAACGCAGATGCGTACCCTCTCTAGCGAGGTCAAAGGGACCGCATCGACACCTCCGGTATCTGAAACTGGAGCCACAGATGGGCCTGATTTTTCTTCGTTGCTGAAAGATTCTGTAAATAAAGTCAATGAGTTACAGAAAGAGTCAGGTGCAATGAAGACAGCTTTTGAACAGGGTGACCCGAATGCAGATTTAGGTCAGGTGATGGTTGCTGTGCAGAAGGCAGATGTCTCCTTTCAGGCTGCCACTCAAGTGCGTAATAAATTAATTACTGCGTACCAAGAAATCATGAGAATGCAGGTATAATCAGTGTTTTGCTGAATACTTGAAAAGAAGTTTTGAACCCTTATGGCTGAAGAAGATGCAGTGGCTCTGGATGGAAATGATCAACCAGAGGCCCCCAAAGGCCCCCTTGAAAACCTTGCCAGTCTGCCGGTCGCCCGGCAAATTGGGGTTTTGGTCGCGTTAGCGGCAAGTATTGCCATCGGTTTCTGGATCGTACTCTGGTCACAAGAGCCAGATTACGCCATCCTCTTTAATCAAGTGGACCAGCAAGAGGTCACCGAGGTGGTCTCTACTCTAGATACCGCACAAATTCCTTACAAGTTGAATGTGGCAACGGGGGCGATTCAAGTTGAGTCGGGGGAGATCAACCGGGCACGACTGCTGCTAGCCGCTAAAGGGTTGCCCAGAACCGCCGCTACCGGCTTTGACGTGCTGGAGAAGGATGATGGTTTTGGCATCAGTCAATTTCGTGAACAAGCCCGTTACCATCGAGCCATGGAGGGGGAGTTGGCACAGTCAATCGCCTCCATTCGCAGTGTGCGTTCTGCACGAGTCCATTTGGCGTTGCCTAAACAGTCTGTTTTTGTTCGTAAACGTACCCCCCCCAGTGCATCAGTGGTCGTAGATCTCTATGCGGGGCGTACCTTGGAGAAGGGGCAGGTGGCTGCGGTTGTCCATATGGTCGCCTCCAGTATTCCTAATTTAGAGTCGGGCCAAGTTACCGTAATTGACCAAGCTGGACGCTTGCTGACCTCAAGTGATGATAATGAGGTGGCACTCTCTACTAATCAGCTCGACTATGTGCGCAATCTAGAAGGGAGCTACGTGCAGCGTATTCAGGAGATTCTTGGCCCGATGATGGGCATGGAGAATGTGCGTGCTCAGGTCTCTGCCAAGGTGGACTTTACCTCCATCGAAGAGACGCTGGAGGACTACACGCCAGAGAAAGGGGCGATTCGTAGCGAGCAGCTTAGAGATGAGCGTGCCGGACAGTTGGGTGCAATGGGTATTCCTGGAGCGCTGACTAATAATGCGGATGCACTGGATGATGAAGAGGGAGGCTCTCCTGATGGCTTCAATAACTCCAGTAAGACCCGTAACTATGAGATGGATCGAATGCTGCGCCATAGCAAGAAGGCACCTGGTGTATTGCAGAATATCTCTATTGCGGTGGTTGTGGATGAGCCCTTTGAAGAGGCTGCGGCTCCAGCGGCACCTGCTGAAGGGGCTGAGGCAGATCCCGCAGCTGAGGGTGAAGCGGCCGCTCCTGTTGCACCACCCGCACCGGTACGCAGACCGTTGACGGAGGCTGAGATGGAGAAGATCCGATCTTTGGTGAAGAACGCAGTGGGCTTTGATGAGCAGCGTGGTGATAGCTTAACGGTGACCAGCGCCGCATTTCATGTGGAGAAGGTTGAGCCACTACCGGAGATACCCATTTGGGAGCAGTCTTGGTTTGCTCCGTTGGCTAAGCAGGTCTTTGCTGGATTGGTGGTACTTTCATTGATCTTTTTTGTACTCAAGCCGATGGTGGGAGGCTTGATGCCGCAGGTTGCAGTTGCAGGTGCTGATGGAGGCAGTGGCATAGCGGGCAGTGGAGGTGCTGCCGGTGCTGCGGGTGTAGCGGGTGCGACAGGTGAAGATGGGGTAGACGGTGAGAGTACAGTGGATGAAATTTTGGATGGAGAGGTGCCCTTGGGATATGAAGAACGTTTGAAGGCGGCACAAAAAATGATTAATGATGAGCCGGATCTGTCATCGCTAGTGCTGAAAAACTGGTCAGCTGTTGCAGAAGAGAGGGAGGTATAGATATGGCCGATGAGTCAGATATCTCTCGTTTTTCAGGTATTGAGCGGACCGCAGTTTTATTGATGGCTGTGGGAGAAGACTCTGCGGCAACCATTCTAAAGAATATGGACCCGCCAGAGGTTCAAGAGCTTGGACTGGCGATGTCTCAGCTGAAAAATGTTACAACAGATGAGCTGCGAGGCGTGCTGGGGGCATTTATTAAGGATACTCAGGGTATCACTGCAATGGGGATGAACTCGGATGACTATATCCGTAATGTTCTCTCCAAGACTATGGGGGCAGACAAGGCCGATAGCCTGTTAAACAGGATGAGTCTTGGCGCTAATAAAGGGCTGGAGGCGCTGAAGTGGATGGATGCAGGTGCAGTTAGTGAGATGATTCGTACCGAACACCCACAGGTTATTGCCGTAGTGCTTAACTTTTTGGAAAGTGAGCATGCTGCTGCAGTGATAGATGGTTTCCCAAAACGGCTGCAGACCGATGTAATGTTGCGTCTTGCCTCTGCCGAGGGTATTCAGTCGGAGGCATTGGTTGAGTTGAATAATGTATTTGATAAAGTGGCCAACTCCAGTGGGCACGCCTCTAATGAAGTGGGTGGTGTCTCCACGGCGGCTAATATTCTCAACTTTGTTCAAGGTGGTATTGATCAAGATATTCTTGCCGGTATTGAAGAGGTTGATCCTGATCTGCGTCAAGAGATTGAAGATAAGATGTTTGTCTTTGATGATCTGGTTAGTGTGGATGATCGTGGTATTCAGGCTATGTTGCGTGATATTCCAACCGAGAAACTGGCAATGGCGCTCAAGGGTGCGGATGATGGAGTCAAGGATAAATTTATTGGCAATATGTCTAAGCGTGCTGCGGACATGATGGTGGAGGATATGGAGGTGATGCCTCCGATGAAACTTAGCGAAGTAGAGGCGGCACAGAAAGATATTATTGCTGTGGCCAAGAAGTTGGCAGAGGATGGCACTATCGCCCTAGGTGGTGCGGGTGGTGAGGAGTACGTCTGATGCAGTGTGCAAAGAAAAGCATCGTCTCATTGATTCGTAGTGATCATAACCTCTCGGCAACAGCTTGGGAGGCCCCAGATATCCATGCAGCAGCAGAGTTGGTGCCGCAAGAGCCAGAATTGACGCCAGAAGAGATTGCGCTGCAACAGGCGTATGAAGAGGGGTTGGCAAAAGGGCATGCAGAAGGTTTTGAGAAGGGGCGACAAGAGGGGTTTGATACAGGACGGAATGAAGGGTTGCAGCAGACTCAAGAGCAGGGACGTCAGCAGCAAGAGCTATTTCAGCAACAGGCAGCAGAGACCCTTAGTGAGCTTGAAGCGTTAGCACGTGCACTACAAAGTCCGCTAGAGAGCCAGCTGGATGAGACCGTAAACCATGCGATTGCCACCTTGGTGGTTCAAATCTCCCGTCAAGTGGTCAAGAATGAGCTCTCTATTAAGCCAGAGCATATTGTTACCGTGGTGAATGAGCTCTTCCAGAAGCTGCCAATGACCGAACGTGAAGTCCGTTTTCACCTGCACCCCGAAGATAAAGAGCTGCTGGAGTCAGAGACCCAGATGAATACCAATGGTTTTCAATGGCTGTTGGAGTCTGATGAGACAATAACCCGTGGTGGTTGTCATGTTGAGTCACATAACTTCAGCGCTGATGAGCGTGTTGAACAACGGCTCGAGCAAGCGGTTCTGAAGGTGTTTGGTGAGTTCCCAGAAGATGCGTTAGAGTCATCGCAGAGTGACCTTCCTGATAAAGAGGCTTCTGAAACAGAGGCAGCTCAAGGTGAGTCGCAAGAGCAAGAATCCCAAGAGCCTGCCGCTGAAGCCCCAGTTGATGAAGCACCCTCTCAAGCAGTAGAGGCTGAGGGGCCTATGCAGGAGATGGCCGCAGATACTCAGCAGGCAACAGATCAGCAGCCCGTAGATGAACAGCCCAGCGGGGAGACGGAGTCAACTGAGGCCGAGGTGTAATGGCCTTTCAGCAAGGCGCACGCCTACAGCAGACACTAGAGCGCCTTAATCAGCGTGCAGAAGAGCAGGTCGAGCCGGTTATCAAGGGGCGACTGCGGCGTATGGTAGGGTTGACGCTGGAGGCGGTCGGTTGTCAGGCGCCTTTGGGAGGGCGCTGTATGATTGAACTGGATGATGGCTCTCAGGCTGAGACTGAGGTGGTGGGATTCAATGATGAGAGTCTCTATCTGATGCCTGTAGGTGATATCCATGGGGTAACCCAAGGTGCCTATGTGGTACCCAGCAGCAAACAATTTCAAATCCCGGTCGGTGATGGACTACTGGGGCGCGTGGTAGATGGTGCGGGTAATCCGATTGATGGTCGGGGCCCTATCGATGCCTTTGAGTACCGCTCCTTGAATGGTAAGCCTGTCAACCCACTCAACCGAGCGATTATCAGTGAGCCGCTTGATGTCGGTATTCGAGCGATCAACTCTCTACTCACCGTAGGCAAAGGGCAACGTATTGGCCTCTTTGCGGGTAGTGGTGTGGGCAAGAGTGTACTGCTGGGGATGATGACCCAATCCACCGCTGCAGATGTGGTAGTGGTTGGATTGATCGGTGAACGTGGACGTGAGGTGCAGGAGTTCATCCAGAAAATTTTGGGTGAAGAGGGGATGCGACGAGCTGTTGTGGTGGCAACCCCCGCAGATGACTCTCCCTTGATGCGTATGCATGGGGCTATGTTGACCCATACCATTGCCGAATATTTTCGAGACCAAGGTAAAGATGTGCTGATGCTGCTCGATTCACTGACCCGCTTTGCCATGGCGCAACGTGAGATTGGCCTCTCTGTCGGTGAACCTCCTGCAACCAAAGGGTATCCCCCCTCGGTGTTTGCCAAGTTACCTAAGTTGGTTGAGCGAGCGGGCATGGGTGGAGAAAAAGGGGGCTCTATTACCGCCTTCTATACCGTACTGGTTGAAGGTGGAGACCATGATGAACCGATTGCCGATGCCGCCCGTGGTATTCTCGATGGACACTTTGTGCTCTCTCGCGATATTGCCGCCAGTGGTCGATATCCAGCGCTGGATGTGGAGTCCTCGGTCAGTCGTGTGATGAATGATATCGTCTCTCCAGAACATGAGCAGCTTGCACGTCACTTCAGGCAGATCTATGGGCGCTATACCCAGAATGAAGACCTGATCAGTGTGGGGGCCTACCAGCAAGGCAGCGACCCACGGATTGATGAGGCGATCAACTACCACCCGCTGATGAATGAGTTTCTCAGTCAACAGCGTGGAGAGGCGGCAGACATTTCCAGCAGTATTACTACACTAGTTCAGCTGTTCCAGAGCCAGCAGCAGAACCAAGCTAACGCAGGCTAACAGCTATGGCACAGCGTAACCGGGCCAATCGACTCGATAGCGTAATCCGAATTGCCGAAGATGAAGAGAAAAAGGCCTTTGCAGATCTAGGTAAATGTCGTGAGGAGATCCAGGGGCAAGAGCAAAAACTCGAAGAGCTGGTCGAGTATCGTGAAGAGTACTATCAAGATGTACGCCAGCCTGGGGAGTCTGCGATGATTCAACGGGTCCAGAACCGCTTCGCTTTTCTACAGAAGCTGGAACAGGCGATTGATGGGCAGCGCAAACAGGTCTCTGCTTGGGGTGAACAGGAGGCACGCCTACAGCAGGTGTGGATGGAGAAGCGAATTCGTTGTCGTGCATTGAATAAAGCCACAGAGAAACGGCAGGCACAGCAGCAGCGAGAAGAGCGTCAGCGAGAGCAGAAGCAGACCGATAGTTTGGTGCAAAATCAGAAAAATTAGCCCTGAACAGATAATTGGTACGTAGGTTGCATTTAACTCTTCCAGTAACCCTTCTTAACTGAGGAAAAATAGATGGAAGCTGCAATGAATTCGCTACTGGCGACCCCCAAACAGGCACAAACAGGTGCTGCATCACTCACTGGAGACCTGTTCTCCATTGATTCTGGAAAAATCTCCCTTAAAGGTACAGACAATGACTCCTTTTCAGGGATGTTGAAGGAGAAGATGGGGAGCAAAGAGGCCTCTCATAATGACCGCGAGCGGAATGAATTGCCAGCTGGTGGCAAAGATGACTCTTCTATAGCGGAAAAGAGAAATGAGTCTATTAATGAAGGGAAAGAACAACAGGCGAAAGAGAGACAGGAGAGTACAGAACAGAGAGAAGAGCAGAAAACTGCCGATCAGCGTTCTAGTGAAGAGGGTGATTCTGAAAAGAACTCTAATCAAGAGTCAAAAGAGGAGTCTGAAAAGAGAGCCGATTCGGAAGGGCCTGAATCTGATGAGGCCTCTGTTGATGATGCAGATGCAGAGGAGGTGCTTCTGGGTGAACTGTTAGCCACTGAAGAGCCTCCTGCTGTTGAGGAGCCGCCCACTGCTGAAGAGACGATGTTGGCTATACAGCAACCAGCCTCTGAAATAGTGGCACCACAGGTGGCGGCGGCACAACAGGCAGTGAAAGAGAAGAGCGTTGAGTTAGATGAAGCCCTGTTGGAAGAGGAGATGCTTGCCAAGGCGGCAGCTGGGGAGGGGCGAGGGCGTACCCCTAACCTGCCGCCAGAGCTGCAGAACAAACAGCAGATGAATGAAGAGATTAACTTCAAGAATGCGATGAATATGCTAAAAGAGCAGCAGGCTGCAGGGGCCTTTGCAGGAGAGCTGGCACAAGCCAGTCAGGTGGCTGAAATGAGTGCCACCTCTGGCTCTACCATGAACTTAGCCTCTGGCTTTGATCCACTTAGCTCTACCGACCGAACGGGGCAGGTTAAAGGGATGACGGTACCGCCACAATCGAGGCAATGGTCCTCTGAACTGGGTGACCGTATTCTGTTTATGGCAGGAAAAAAGATTCAGTCTGCTGAGATTCGCCTCAATCCACCCAATTTAGGGCTGTTAGAGGTCAAGTTAGCCGTGAATGGAGATCAGGCGCAACTGGTTTTTCAGAGTGGAAATGCAGCAGTACGGGATGTGTTGGAGTCCTCAATCCCTCGAATCCGTGAAATGCTAGAGCAGAGTGGGATCACACTGACGGATGTCAATATTAGTGACCGTCAGAAGCCGGGAGCAGAGCAGTCTGCAGATGGTGACAAAGATAAAAACCGCAATGGCTCTTCAATGAATGGAACGGGTCAAGGATTTGATGAAGATGAGGTAGTACCTATTTCCACCATGGCAGTCGATCGAATCGGCTTGGTCGATTACTATATCTGATCTGGAATCGGTGTAGTTACTCCTTCCGCTATGTGGGATGAGTAGTTATGAGTTGACTATAGAAGGGGGTGGGTGTGATAGAAGGGATGAATGATCAGCAGATCATTGCCTTGGTTGTGGTGTTGACAGCTACGCTATTGGCGGCGATCGGATATTTAATGATGCGCCTTGGGCGAACCACGGCAGCGTCTGCTGCAGCCTCTGTTGAAGTGGCAGTGGTGGATGGTCGTTATGAGGCTCTGTCGGCACAGTTGTCTACCGTAGCGGTAGAGCGTGGTGCGCTGCAGCAGTTGGCACAACAGAGTGATACAGAGATAGCGGCTTTCCTGCAACGTATTGTGCAGCGTATTGAGGCATTAGAGTTGGAGGCACAGAGCCCTCCTCCTGAGCCTGTCGTGAGTGTGCCACAGCCCCCCATTTTTAACCAAGAGCGACTGAATCAGCTGGAGACAGAGCTGATGGTATTTCAGCGTGGTTTAGGTCGGGTGGGGGAGAAGGTCTCTCCCTTGACAGGAAAGCTGGATGAGATTCAGCAGCTGCTCTCAACCAACTCAATAGATGGGCAGAACTCACAGCAGAGTGATGAACAGGTTTCCGGTTGTGTGAATAATCTTCAACAGCTTTCGACGATGGTCAGTGATGCCTCTGAAGAGATTGCCAAGGCGGGAGAGCAGGTTCATCGTCTGGAGGTGGGTAGTGATAATGTGGGCGGGGTGTTAGATGGTATTGGAGAGATTGCAGAGCAGACCAATCTGTTGGCACTCAATGCCGCCATTGAAGCCGCGCGTGCAGGTGACCAGGGGCGTGGCTTTGCTGTAGTTGCAGATGAGGTGAGAACCCTAGCACAACGTAGTCAGGACTTTACCGGAGAGATTCGAGAGCAAGTTGAGACCTGGAAAGAGATCTCCAGCGAGGCGATGGTTGCGGCAAACTCCAGCCGTGAAAAGATGTCTCAGGGGTTGGTTCAGCTGCAAACGTTCAGTCAGTCTCTACATATGGCTGCGGCTGCGGCTGCAGAAGCTAGGGGAGAGGATGAGAGTTGTCGTACGCTGCTAGAGCAGCCGCTGCAGCAGCTTGTGGCAATAGCCTATGAGCTGCAGTTGGAGTTAGATCAACTGCAGTAGTCCTTCAAACCTACCAAGAGCGCACTACATCAGTTGGGCTAATCCCCAATGTTTCAGCGTCAATATCGGTCATTCCTGAGGCACGGGACTCTGAAACTTGGGTAATCTGCAGTGTGCCAAGTATATTGAGTGGGTTACCTTTCTCTACAATCACCAGACGATCTCCAGAGTGAATGCCTGCATTACGGCCTACCGGCAGGGTGATAACCGTGCCTTGAATACTCTGAATGGAGGTGACCATGGGCTGGCAGGAGAGCTGCTCCACCAGCTCACGTGTCTGGCTGTTGATCAACTGTTGAAAGCCGCCCCCAGTTTCTGTACCCAGAAAGGCGTGGCTACCGACGCGATTATTACGACCGACATAGGTTGTACCCAGCAGGCTTACTCCCCCCTGTTGTCGGCTGATAGATTCACCGCTCTCTCCCTCATAGAGAGTAGTCTGAATCTCCAGATGGCGATTTTGTACCCTCTCTTGAATCATCCCGATAAAGGAGGAGATGCTTTTCATTGGCCCGCTCTCAGAGAGGTCACCTACGCCGTCAAGTCCGGCCTGCTCTAGTGATCCTGCCGCGATAAATTGAACGCCACTCTGCCTAGCCAGTTGCTGCACCTGCTCCTGCCGCTCCTCGTAGCTATTGGCCTGTATCGCATACTCACTTAAATCTACAGCCTGTAGAGAGGGGGTGCGGTTGATCTGGTGAATCAACATCTGTGCTAAGCCTTGCTCAACACCTCGCAGATCACTGCTATCTTGCAGGGCATGGTTGCTGAATTGGGTTACGCCAATGCGTTTATTGTGTACCAGTGCAGTGGGTGAGCCACAGTTCAGTGGATTGTCGCTGACATCAGCAGAGATGCGGACATAGTAGACTCCATCCTCTTCCCACTCCTGCAACATATGCACTTTTCCAACCTTGCCTTGTGTACGGATACGGATGGTATCGGAACGGACAGAGAGGTTGTTCATAATGGTGTCGGAGGTGACTTGTGCACCATTTTCCAGACTGGCCTGATTCATTGCATCCAGTGTCGCCAGATAGCGAGCTGTGGAGAGATCATTGTGGCGAATCGGGGACTTCCCTTCTGAGGTGAGGAAGGTGGCGTAAGCAGATTGAGCGAGAAAGGTGGTGGTGAGTAGTGCGGTCAGTGTTTTTTTCATGGAATTCTCAATCAACAGCAGAATGTTAACGGGCTCGATAACTATAAGGCTTGATTGTATTCGATTGTTCCACTGGTTTCATGAGATTACGCTCGATCTGCTGCTGTTGTTTCGTCAACTGCTGCAGCTGGGCATTCAATGCTTCCAGTTGAGCTGGATTCAGTGATGCAGGAGCTGGTGTGAAGGGAGGGATAGCCGCCGCTATGGACTGGGTTTGCTGCTCTGAGAACTGTTGTGTGAGCTGCTCTACCCGCCGTTGAGCGGTCTGTATCTGCTTCTGATTATTACTGATCTGGATGAGTTTTTGTTCGATGAGCTGTATCGCGTCCAACACTGCAGAATTATCTGTAGGTATGTGTGTGGGGCGGTTGGCAATCTGTTTTGTGAGTTTTTTGATCTGTTTTTGTGTACTTAAGGCCTGTTGTTGTTGAACTGTTAGCTGCTCCAGCTGTTGTCCCAGATCATGCAGTGGGGCGGTGTATGCTGCAGTAGAGGGGGGAGTGAGCTTTTGTTCAATGATATGTATCGCCTCTAACACCACAGAATGGTCTGTAGTGGTTTCAGTGGGGCGGTTTACAATCTGTTGTGTGAGTTTTTTGATCTGCTTCTGTGTGCTGAAAGCTTGTTGCTGCTGGAGAGTTAACTGTTCCAGTTGTTGCCCTAAATCATGTAGTGGGGCGGTGTATGTGGTTGCAACAAGGGGGGCTGAAACAGGCCGTGCAATCAACTGTTCAAACTGCTGCTCAAGGTATTGCTGGTTTGCTTGAGCTGTCTGCTGTTGGGTCTGACTCTGCTTTGTAAGGTGCTGTAGCTGGGAGCTCTGTTGAGTGCTCTGCTCTGCTTGTGTGGCAACTGCTATAGTCAACTGTTCCAGTTGTTGGATTACCGACTCTGGAAGGATTGCTGTTACCTCTGGGGGAGGGGCTTGATCTCTTGTCTGTTGGTTTTGGGCTTGTTGGTTCTGGTAAAGCTGTAACAGACCATCCAGCTTGCTGGATAACTGCTCTAGTTTTTGACTCTTTGGGGGTGCTGGGAGTGTGCGCTGGCGGGTAGCAATCAGCTCAATGGTTGCCTGCATCTGTGCCAACTGTTGAGGATCAGCAGAAGGGAGGCGTTCTGAGTTGGCTGGTTTTGCTATAGGTGTTCCAGAGAGCTGAGCAATCTGTTGATTGAGCTGCTCTTGTCCACTACGGACTTCCAGAATTAGTACCGTAAACAGGGTTGCGAGACTGAATAGCCCCACTGTGATAAATAGAATAAGTGAGGTTAATAGTCCTTTGGGTTGTGGTTGGCTCATTGCTTTCGTCAAGCTCCCACCCCCTAGCAGGGGGAGGGACAGGGTAGGGTGTGAACTTAGAGGCCATTGGCGAGATCAAAGAAATCTCTGTCAATCACCATCTCAACTACCGTTTCATAGTTACCCTTACCGATTGGGTTGATGCTGACAATCTCAGCGCCACGCAGGTAGGCATCAACATAGACACGGAAGTTATCGTTTTTGGCTACCATTGAAGATACCGTGGTAGAACCATTGACCCGTACACCATATACCTGCTCAGAGAGAGCACGATAAGCATCCATCTTTGAGGCGCGGATTGAGGTTAGCATACGCTGCCCTTCGGTATATCCCTCGTAGGTGCTCTCTGCGCCGTAGCCGATGGCCGAGATACGGATAGGTTCAGAAAAGCCAATCTCTTCTGTTGCGCCAGGTACAGCCTGTGCGACTCCACCCCATGCCATCAAGAGGGCGGGGACCAAAGGGAGTATGTTGTTTGATTTTAGTTTCATGATAGTGCTCTCCTGTCTTCTTCCAAATTGGATTTAGTCTGTTTTTTGTTGTGTTTAACGTAACTTATATATGTATGCTATTTTTGTACCATTTCCGTATCAGGGGAAGCTGATTGCTCCATCTTGTACAGCGCCTTCTGGGAATTGTGAGTGGCCGGAGCGGCCCTTCTTGGAGGGCCCATCCCCTAATAGTTCATTCAATTTCTTTTCGATTCTCTTTAAATCTTGTCTCATATTTTTAACCTGCTTTCCTGCGCTTGATGCACCACGAACAGAGCGTTTAATGGATGCCGTATCGGTGTTCAAGTTCTCCGCAAGTTGACGCAAGATCAACTGTGTATCGGTCAGCATCATAGTGATCTCAGAGAGGTCTCCACCTTCATCGGCATACTCCTCTTCATCGTCGGACTCTTCCTCATCAACATCCTCTTCATCAGCATCCTCCTCGTCATCACCAGCATCCTCTTCATCATCACCACCTTCCTCATCCTCCTCATCGGGGAGAAGAACACCTGCCAATGCGCTGATCTGCTCGCCCATTCCAGGGATGACCTCACCATGTAGCTCAGTGATTTTGGTGCTCATCTCCTCTACCATGGCTCCATCACCGCCAGCAGGGAAGAGGATCAAATAGACCAAAATTGCAATATTAAGGACAACGGAAAGTGCGCCTAGAATCAGTGGAATCAGTCCACCGCCACCAGAGCCGCCATCCTCTTCCTCGCCTTCTTCTTTTTCTTCGTCTTTAGCCATGATCTTCGCTTCTTAAAATATATTGAGTGGGTATTACTGTCTGTTAATGGGTTGTTAGAACAGTTCTACATCACCATCCTGCATTGAGGTCTGGGATTGTGAACTGCCACTATTGGACTGTAGAGAGTTTCGTGCCTGAGAGACAGCTCCCTGTAGTGTGCCTAACTGCTCTTGGCACTGTGTACCATCAGAAACACTGCCCTGAAGCATGTGGACACTACTGTCTAGCTGTTCAGCAAAGCTTTTCAGGTTGTTGGTCTGGCTATCCAGTTGCCCCAGAATTTGGGAGACGATGTCTTCAAACTGTAGGGAGCGTACCGCTACCGAAACATTGTCATCGACCTGAGAGATCATTCCAGAGATCTGTCCCAGCTTGGTGGAGATGGCGCTGTTCATCTTCTCCAAGTCATACATCATATTATCCACGGTAGATTTAGAGGTGAGTGCCTCGTTTACATCTTCAGTGGCTACCTTGGAGACGATGGATCGTACATCATCAATGGTAGTCTTGGCTTGCTCTGCCTGAGCACGAATCTGTTCATTCAACTGGTTGGAGTGGAGAGAGAGCTTTCTCACCTCATCGGCGACCACTGCAAAGCCTCGGCCTGCATCACCGGCTCGGGCAGCCTCAATGGCCGCATTCAATGCCAGCAGGTTAGTCTGGTCAGCAATACTCTTTACATCGACCAGCAGTGTGAAGATCGCCTCAATCTGGCCGACCATCTCATCAATTTTACCCACTGTTTCGGTACTACGCTGCCCTACGTTAGAGAGTTGGGAGACCAGCTTCTCCATCACTTGTGTGGTCTCATTAGAGAGTTGCTGAAAGCTGAGTGATTGAGAGTCATTGTGTCCATTACCATCACCACCACTACCTAGGCTCTCGATCAGAGAGACCACTACATCGTGTTCTTGTTGGGTGTGATCATTCAAGTTGTTGAAGCTATTGCTCAGATTCGTAATAGCATCTTTAATGATGTCTCGAATACTGGCAGTCTTATCATGAATGGTAGAGGACTCATGACGCAAATACTGCCCAATCTCTGAGGTGATGCCACTGATTTGTGGAGTAATGTTGACGGGGGCTGCGACTGGAATGGCGACAGGCTCAGGGGCTGGGGCGGGGGCCACAACCTCAGGTTCTGGTGCAGCCACTTCAACCACTGACTGTTGTCGGCTGTTGAGGAGTGTCATCACAATCCATGACACAGCGGTAATGCTGGTCAATGCAATAGGGATTAAACTGGCCCCGAGCAGAATTTCAGAGATGATCGACATTATGGTGATCAGCAGGGCTGGCCAGTAAAGTTCGATGAAATTACTGGTGGCTTGTACGGTTTTGGGGTTCGATTTATCCATAATGCTCACTACACGTTTAATAGGTTTTGTTGCTGGCTGAATGTCTTTGTGGGACATCTACTTTAACTTGTACGGTTACCCTTAGTATTAACGGTTAATTCTATTTACTCTTTAGGAATCATATGGTTCTAAGAATAATCAAATCTCTTTATAAGAGAACTCTTAGCGCCGTTCCGATTGTTTGGTTTTATTATATTTGCGTTGCGTAGTTGCTGATGCAAGCGGTGTGCCAAGGATGAAATGACGACTATTTGGCGTTATTTAACACGCTTCCACAGGATTAGAACTGCTTTCCAGAGAGTTGATAAGCAAAAGCGATGACCTCGGCAACAGCAATATAGAGGTTCTCAGGGATCTCACTCCCCAACTCTACAGCCGAGAGCAGTTGAACCAGCTCAGGCTCTTCATAGAGTGGGATCTCATGTTCTTTGGCGAGTGCAATGATCTGGTCTGCAATCAGCCCCTTTCCGGTTGCGGTCACTTTTGGGGCGCCACTGCCGTCGTACTGTAGTGCTACAGCCAGATCGAAAGGGGTCTCTTTATCTGCTTTGCTCATGCTTTTATAGAAAACCCGGCGGAGTGAGTTGGAGCAGAAGGTGGATCATTGACGCTCTTTTGACGACTAAAGAGTGTGCCTGTGGAGATGCCTGCAACAGAGAGGGATGATTCTAGTGTTTCCAGCTGTTCAGAAATAAGTCTGCTGGTCTCCGGTTTTTCAGTCATAAAATGGATGTCGAGTTTCTCTTGATGATAGATTGCATGGACCTCCAACTCTCCGAGGTCGGGAGGGGATAAATTGAGTTCGATGTGCCAACGCATCTTCTCACTCTCCTCGGACTCTTGTTGTTGACGGAACTTGAGTGCTATTTGTTGTGGGGTGTCGTCCACCATAAAGGGGATCTCAACCTGCCAACTGCGTTGGGTTGGCTCTTTGGCTCCCTGTTCGGTAGCGCCCTGTGAAGTGGAGGGGGTGTTTCCACTACTGCTCTGCAGTGTCTTGAGTTGACTCAACTCAATGCGTGCAATCATTGCATCTACCTGTCGCAATGCCTTCTGCTCAGCAGGCTGGTTCATTAATTTGGCCTTCAACTGCAGCAGCTGCATCTTCAGGTCCCCCTTCAATTCGGCCCCTCTATTATTGAGTAGGTTGTTCTCCATAAAAGAGCCGGACTTAGAGATTTGGTTTTTGATGTTTGTTGGGTTGAAGAGCTGAACGATAGTCGGCAACTGCTGTAACAGCTGTTGAATGGCAACTTGGCTTCCTTTTCCAGTGGTTTGGCTCTGCATCAGTTGTCCTAGATTCTGGATTGACTGTTGTAGTGGCTGTTGGCGGGGGTAAGTCTTCTGGCTCAGTGCATCCAGTGGTGCGGAAGCAGACTTGCTGATGCTTAAAGTGACTTGAGGTTGGAGTTGTGCAACCGTGAGTTTGAGCTGCTCTCCGGCGCGTAAAGGGAGATCCGTGCGGGCGCTCATAGTCCCTTGGGGTAACTGTAGTTGTGTGTTGCCGTTTCTATTAAAGAGTACGGTTGCTTGAAACTGGTCCCCTACCTGTAGTCGAGGCAGTGCAGCCGCAACGCCTTTGGTGACGGTAATCCCCTGTGCGGCAAGCGTAATGGGAAGGGTGATCTCACTCAATGTGGTTGGTATCCTTCTTGCAAGACGAGGAGTGTAGTAAATAGAGACGACTTTATGACACGCATCAAAGTAGTGTATTAGGATCGACAGATAACTGTAAAGTTCTAATTTTGTGTGTCGATAATGCGATCAGGCTCTTGGAAGGTGGAAATGCTCCATTTTTATAGATGTTTGAGAGTAGAGCTCTCCTAGAATAATCATACTGACAACATACAGGCAATAGATATGGCAGAAGAACAAGCAAACGGGGTGGAGCCAGAGGCAGAAGAGGAGCTGGATATTGATGCGCTTCTAGATGATGCAGCTGATGGTGGGTCTGAAGATGACGCTGATGACAGTGTTGACATCGATAGTATGTTGGATGAAGCAGACGATACTGCAGCTGATGTAGCAGAAGAGGCCCCAGATCTGGATGAGATGGATATGGCTACTGAAGAGGTGATGGATGACCCTGTTGCTGATACCGCTGTTGAAGCAGAGACTGAAGAGGAGTCTGATATGGATGCAATGCTTGATAGTATTGCAGACCCTGATGTAGGTCTCCCTGAATCTGAACCTGAGCCAATGGCTGAAGTTGCTGAACCACCCGCAGCCGCAGCACCTGCTGCAGTTGAAGCAGGTGGTGGAGCCTCCAGTGCTGAGTTGAATGCACTGTTAGCCAAATTAAATGGTGTGGCAGATCGAGTTGAGCAGGCTGTGGAGAAGGGGGAGGCGATTACCGTTCAACTAGAAGAGCGTCATGCGGCTGCAGAACGATTTGTAAAAGGGGTCAAAGAGGTCTCAAAAGAGATGAAGGAGGAGCGTCCCTCTCTGGCCAAAGTCGAGAAATCCAGCTCTATAGGGATGATCGTAGGTGGAGTAACCCTACTGCTCTCCGGTGCCGTATTGGGACTGATTGCCACAGAAGATAAAGAGACCATGATTTATCAGGTGGAGACTGTCAGCGCTTCCGTTGATGGTGTGGGTGAGAATGTAAACCTGATTGCAGGGCGTATCTTCGAGCAACAGCAGCAGATGGATGAGGCGCTGGGAACCATTGACTCATTAAAAGAGGCGCTGAATAAGATTCCAGAACCTTCCGAACCAGCACCTCAGCCTGTCGTGGCTGAAGGAGAGGGAGCTGTTGCCCCAGAAATGGCAGAGGTCACGGTTGACTTCAGTGCGGTGGAAGGGAAGATTGACGATACTCAGCAGAAGATTATGGCTCTTCATCAGCAGCTGAAGAGTAGTGAAGGACGTTACCCTGAACTGAAAAAATATCTAGAGCAGTTGATGGCAGGGCAGCAGCAGTTGAAACAGGAACAGGTTCGACTACTGCAGATTCAGCAGGTGATGAATGAAGAGAAAGAGCGGGTGCAGACCATCTATAAATTTCCATAATTTAGATCACCTCTAAGAAAAATTGTGAACGGTTTTTGCGCCAGAGTGGGAGACTGCTCTGGCGTTTTTTTATGGCTGTTTTGAGCTGCTGTTCTAATCGCTAAGGCGCAGCCTATGTGCTGGCATGGTATTTGCTCAAACAGTATTGTGACTCAACTAACAACGGAAAACTGGCAGATCAACCATGTCCAATATTCTAGATAACTATATCGGTATCCATGCGCAGGCACTGCAGGTGCGTACCAAAAAGACAGAGCTGTTGGCGGGAAATCTGGCCAATGCAGATACACCAGGGTACAAAGCCAAGGATGTTGACTTTCGTTCAGCACTGAAAATGGCCTCTAGTGATCGCATGACCACAACTGATTCACGCCATTTTGAGCTGGGTGGGGCAGGAGGGGGAGATCAGGTGCAGTTCCGAATTCCAACCCAGCCGTCTGTTGATGGAAATACTGTTGAATCTCATGTGGAACAGGGTGAATTTATGGATAACGCGATGCGTTATCAGGCCACGGTGCAGTTCTTAGGTGGAAAGTTTAAGTCCCTGAAAGAAGCATTTGCACCCGTAAGATAGCCAGCTAATTAGAATTGATTAAGAGAACCGGAGTAAACCATGCCCCTATTTGATGTGTTTGATATCTCATCCTCTGCCATGCATGCACAGAATGTGCGCCTGAATACGGTTGCCAGTAACCTAGCCAATGCAGAGACGGTCGCCAGCTCTGAAAAAGAGGCCTATCGGGCTAAGGCACCTATTTTTGAAGAGATCCTTAACCGCTCCAGTAATGATCCGATTGAGAAGACGGGGGGTGTGCGGGTTAAAGAGGTCTCTGTCAGTGATGCCCCAATTGAGAAGCGCTACTCTCCCAACCACCCCATGGCCAATAAAGAGGGGTTTGTATTTACCAATAATGTGAATCCGGTAGAAGAGATGGCCAATATGATGTCGGCGTCACGTGCCTTTGAGAGTAATGTAGAGGTGATCAATACCACCAAGCAGCTGTTGATGCGTACCTTAAGAATGGGCCAATAATATTTGGCCCTATTGGCACAACCTTTGCATTTTCGTCAGTAAGAGAAAAACTTGAGCAAATAATTACAGGTAATTGATTATGGACATGACTGCACTCAATACAACGACCGCGTCGACTACGGCACAGATCACCAATACGCTACCCACTGAGAAGGCGGATATCTCTCAGTCCCTAGGGCAGGAGGACTTCCTCAAGCTGATGGTGGCACAGGTGCAAAACCAAGACCCTTTTGCCCCCATGGAAAATGGTGACTTTATTGGGCAGATGGCGCAGTTTAGTTCAGTGGATGGCATCAATTCAATGAACGACTCTCTGGAGACGATGTCTGCGGCCTTTACCCATGGGCAAAGCTTGCAGGCGGCAAGCCTGGTAGGGCGGCAAGTGGTTGCCCCTACGGCAACGGCAACATTGACCGCTGGCAACCCAGTGGTGGGAGAGGTTGACCTGAAGGATGGAGTCTCTTCACTGGTGGTAGATGTGAAAGATTCAGCAGGCAGCATTGTTCAAAGTTTAGAGTTGGGGCCACAGGCCGCGGGCAAGATTCCATTCAGTTGGGATGGTCTTGGTAGTGATGGAAATCAACAGCTTAATGGTAAATATAATGTCTCTGCTCATGCTATGCTAAATGGTGAACCCGCCTATTTCTCTACATTGATGCCGGTTAAGGTGGAAAGCGTTTCTCTGGGGGGGGCACTACAGACACCTAAACTGACCTTGGCGGATGGTACAAATATTGGGTTAGATAAAGTTGAACAGATTCATTAAATAGTGTTGCTGGTAGTTGGCACGCAACTTGAATAGTTAAGTTCATAAGCCGGATCATAAAGCGGCAAACCAATAAAGACAGTTCACACAGTACAATTTTTTGAGGGAATAGATCATGGGTATCGGACATAGCGGATTGAGTGGTGTAAGAGCATCAACTTTTGAACTCTCCACAATCGGTAACAATGTTGCAAATGCAGGCACCGTTGGGTTTAAGAAGTCCACAGCAGAGTTTGCTGATGTAATGTCAGGCTCTGTAGGTGGTGGTGTTGAGATTTCTGATCTGCGTCAAACCTTCTCTCAGGGCAGCATTCAAGGTACCGGCAATACTTGGGATCTGGCGATTTCGGGTCGTGGATTCTTTAAGGTCTCTGAGGGTAGTGATGACCCCAATGTTGCAGTTAAGGATAACTTCTATACTCGTAATGGTGCTTTTGGCGTGGATGCGAATGGTTATGTGGTGAATTCTGGTGGTATGCGTCTGCATATGTTTGAGGCAAAGGGGATGGGGGATACCGTTGAATTCCCAGTTTCAACCAATACTACAGAGATCCAGATTCAGCAGAATGACTCTGAGGCTAAGGCAACAGAGGGTATGTCTGGAATCTTTAATCTGGATGCGCGTGTAGCCCCTCGCGGGATTGCAACCAGTACGCCTAGCTCTATAGCATCCACGGTTACTCAACTGCCTGTTGGCGCAGAGTTTCTGTTAAATAATGTCAGAGTTGTTGCGACAGGGCACGCTGAAACAGTGGGTCGTACTGCATCAGCTCTTAATGGAGATGAGACCATTGAGATTAATGGTACAGCTATTGGCCCTGCCGCATCATTGAGTGACTTTAAGGATAAGATTAATTTACAAGAAAAAACTACCGGTGTTCATGCGGAAATTAGTGGCTTGGGTCAATTAAGGCTAACCTCCACGACTGATAATATTGTGCTAGAGGATGGACTGGCTGGCTCTGTTACTACGCTGGGGCTGACTGCAGGTACAACGTATGCAGTAACATTGGCTTCACTGGTTAATGATATTAATGCTGCAGGTACTGGAGTTGCTGGATCAATCAAGGGGGTTACACGTACTAATGCCAATGGGGATATGTTAGATAAAGATGGGAATGTGGTAACCGATGAAGCAAATGCACAAAAAATAGAGGCTATCCAGCTTTCAGGCTCAGTGGATATCAAAGTAGATACCTCAGGCACTGGTGCAGCGGTAAATGATATATTGGAGTTTGCAGGAGTTACTGTAGGTTCTTATGAGGTGAGTTATGATGGAATGGTTGACCCTATGAATGATTCCAGCTATGACCACTCCGTTACCAATATTATCTACGATACACTGGGTTCTAAGCAGACGGTGAATACCTTTTTTCAGAAGGTGACCGATGGAGAGTGGGAGGTCTATAGCCAGCGGGTAGATTCACTGGGTAATACTTACCCTACCGACCCAACTAAGAGCTTGAAAGTGGCTGAAGTTCATTTTGATGGTTCTGGTGCTTTGAGTAAGGTTGTCTCTGGTCAAAGTGGTTCAGAGGTGGTTTATGATACGACAGTTATCCCTAATGTAAGTACCAGTACCAAAATTACCATAGAGACGGGTAGTCCTGCGGTAGGCAAAGATGGCTATATAGAACTGGATATTGGTGGCACCAACCAGTTTGCCGGTAAATTCCGTATTGTAGACCTGAGCCAAGATGGCTACTCCAGTGGTGCATTGACCGGAGTAGAGGTGGATGAGACTGGTACCATTCGCGCCAGCTACACCAACGGTAATACCTTGCAGTTAGGTAAGGTGGCACTGTTTGAATTCAATAACTCCCAGGGGTTGCGTCAAGAGGGTGGTGTGTTGTGGGCTGCCACCAATGATTCAGGTGACCCCCGCCCCGGTGAGCCAGGTGAGTCTGTATTCGGTCGCATCAAATCCCAGTCTCTGGAGAGTTCAGCGGTAGACGTAACTGAAGAGTTGGTTAACCTGATTACTGCACAGCGTAACTTCCAGGCCAACTCCAAGATGATCAGTGCCAGTAAAGAGATGAACCAGGTCGTACTCAATATCTAATGACTAATCCAATTTTACTCCATGCATGAGAGTAGCCACCCACAGGTAGAGTGATCTGCTTGTGGGTTTTTTTATGGAAGATAACTGGCACACTTTCTGCAAAAGAGAGGAATAGATAGGATTTGTTTTAGAAAAACGTCAGAAAAATAGCAAAAGATAAAATTATGGACCGAATGCTCTATACCTCAATGACGGGTGCAACCGAAATGGTACACGCTCAGTCAGTGACGGCCAATAATCTGGCCAATGCCAGTACAACAGGTTTCAAAAAAGACCTAGCAATGATGATTCATCAGCCGGTTCGCCGTGAAGATGACTCTCGCCACTATGCGGTTGCAACCACCACAGCACAGGATTTTGAGAAAGGGAATCTGGTTCATACCAATCGCTCTCTGGATATTGCTGTTGAGGGAGAGGGTTGGATCGGGGTCGTAGGAAAGGATGGCCTTCCCGGTTATACCCGTGCAGGAGCGCTCCAGGTGGGGGCTGATGGCATTATGCGTAACCGTGATGGTCAGATGGTGTTGGGGAATGAAGGTCCGATCTCAATTCCCCCAGACTCACGAGTAGAGATTGCTCAGGATGGTACTGTCAATGTGTTTGGTACTGGAGAGTTTGAAGGGGATGTCTCTCAGCTAGACCGCATTATGCTGGTCAATCCAGCCCCTAATCAGATGGAAAAATCTGTTGATGGACTGTTTCGGCTGAAAACTGGTGGAGAGGCACCGCCAGATGCTGGGGTGAAAATAATTTCAGGTGCACTGGAGGGGAGTAATGTCAGTGCGATTGAGGCGATGACAGAGATGATTCAGATCTCTCGTCAGTATGAGATGCAAGTCAAGATGATGAAGACCGCAAATGATCTGGCGCAGCGCTCCAGCTCTATCTTGCGTGTTACTGGTTAATTTGGAGAGTAGATATGTTTAATTCACTGTGGGTCGCAAAAACAGGCATGGAAGCTCAGGACACCCGTGTTGCTACTATTGCCAATAATATGGCGAATGCTTCCACCACCGCGTTCAAAAAAGATATGGCGCACTTTACCAGTTTGGGCTATACCGAGATTCGAGGAAATGGAGCCTCTAATGAGACAGGGGATCTCGGTGTGGGTAGTGTCTCAATCGGGCGAGGGGTGCAAATGGCAGACACCTCTAAAATCTATACTCAGGGTAGTGTCAAAGAGACGGGTAGTGAAACTGATTTTATGGTGGGTGGTGAGGGCTACTTCGTCTTGCTGAATAACAATGATGAAGCCTACTACACGCGTGATGGGCACTTTGAGATGGTTCAAGATGCGGGTGGTGGCCAGACTTTTAATATGGTTCACGTTGCAACCAATATGAAATTGGCTGCAGTTGCTGCGGACACCAATGGTGTGGTGGACAATATCAACTTTGAGGCGCTAAAGATTACCCCGCCCACAGGTCAGACTGAGATCGGCCCTCTGATGCTGGATCGAGATGGGCAGGTGCTGATGCAGACATCGGTTGGTGATGAACCTATGAGTACGGCTCAATTTATCCCTTTGGCCCGTTTTGGCTCTAAATCGGGGTTGGTACAAAATCCTGGTGGAGCTTATAAGGATGATGCTACCCGAACGGGGGGGGCAAGCTTTTTGGCGGGGTTGCCTACAGCGGGTTTTGGTAATGTTCGTCACAAGGCGCTGGAGGTGTCTAACGTAACCGTTATTGATGAGATGGTGGATATGATTGAGGCGCAACGTGGCTATGAGATGGGGGCCAAGGTGTTGGAGAAGACGGATGAGATGATGAGTACACTTATCCAGAGAACCTAATCTAGATCATAATTGAACCAAGAGCAGAAGCTAATGAATAAGATGATAACAGTGGTAAGTGTGGCGTTGATGGTGGTGCAGCTGAGTGGTTGTGTAACCAATCCTGAGCGTCATCGTGCAACTTGGGAGCCTGTTGTGCCTCCAGCACAGCCGAAGAAGATTGCCACTAATGGGTCGATCTACCAGGCCAGTCGTGAGGACTCCTTCTTTACCAATGATCAGGCACGTCGTGTTGGTGATATTATTACGGTGAAGTTGAGTGAGAGTATGAGTGCCTCCAAGACCGCCTCCAGTAGTGCGACCAAAGAGGATATCAATGCCATTCCAGCAGTTGCTATGATTACAAGTAACCCGCTACTTCAGGGGATGGCGAATGGAACCAGTACAAAAGAGTTTTCTGGTGATGGCTCTGCGGCGCAGAGTAACAGTTTGACGGGTGATATTACCGTTACGGTAATCGAGGTCTATCCCAATGGTAATCTACGGGTACGAGGAGAGAAGCAGGTGACCATTAACCAGGGTGATGAGCTGATTCGGGTCTCTGGTGTTGTGCGTGTGGCGGATATTACCTCGGAGAATACGGTGCTTTCGACCCAGGTGGCTGATGCACAGATTGTCTATGTGGGGAATGGAGGGATGATTGCCAATGCCAATACGCAGGGTATATTAGGGCAGTTCTTTATGAGTGCTCTGTGGCCATTCTAAGTAGAGAGAGTAGAGGGGAATCTAATGAAAATTCAAATGGATCATAAAATGGACCGTCGTTTACAGATGTCAGAGCATAAGCGTCCCGGCGCAGTTATTGTCTTTATCTTGATCATTACCATTGCATCCTTGTGGTTGTTCTCTTCGCAGGCACATGCAGAGCGGATTAAGGATTTGGCTTCTGTCTCTGGTGTTCGTGATAATCCATTGATTGGTTATGGTCTGGTGGTTGGGTTAAATGCAACGGGAGATAACAGCTCCAAATTCGCTGGGCAGAGCCTCTCCAGCATGTTGAGCCGTTTTGGTATCCAGACCCCGCCTGGTGTGACTGTCGATACGGGCCATGTGGCTGCGGTAATGGTGAGTGCTGAACTCCCCCCCTTTGCCAAACAGGGACAGAAGTTGGATGTGACAGTCTCTACCTTGGGTGATGCCTCCAGCTTGGTTGGGGGTACCTTGCTGATGACTCAGTTGAGTGGTGCGGATAGCGAGATCTATGCGATTGCACAAGGCAGTCTGGTGGTGAGTGGTTTTGGTGTAAATGGTCAAGATGGTTCCAAGGTGCAGGTCAATACCACCACCGTAGGACGTGTTCCAGAGGGGGCGATGGTGGAACGTGAAGTCCCTACAAGCTTTGTACGTAAGGGGCGAATGACCTTTAACCTTCATCAAAATGATTTCACCACCGTCAAGCGTATGGTCGATGCCATTGATGAACTGTATGGAAAAGGCACTGCCGAGGCGGTGGATGCAGTTTCGGTTGAGGTGATGGCGCCAAAAAATCCACGCCATCATGTGGAGTTCCTCTCTATGTTGGAGAATCTGGAGATCTCCCCAGCGGCGGCAGCGGCTAAAGTGATTATTAACTCCAGAACCGGTACGGTGGTGATCAATAATAGTGTCAAGTTGAGCCCTGCGGCGGTAACTCACGGCTCCTTAGTGGTGAATATCAAAGAGGGGACAAATGTCGAGCAGCCGAATATGCTGGCAGGTGGTGATACGGTGGTGCAGAAAGATTCTGAGATCACCGCAACCGTAGAGACCAACCCCATGTTCCTATTTGATGGTGGAGTCTCGCTGGATCAGTTGGTGGATGCAGTCAATGCAGTGGGTGCGGCACCGGGTGATCTGGTTGCTATTCTTGAGGCGCTGAAGAGAGCGGGTGCATTGAAGGCACAGCTGGTAGTGCTCTAAGATTAAGAGTGACATGGAACGGAAATTGCTTAAAACAGTACTATGATTAATTCAGCAACAGATAACTCAATTACCACCTTTTCTCAAGGGGCAAAGAGTACCGATGATATTCGCCGCTTGGCAGCCACGAATGAGCAGGCTGCGATGCAGGAGGCAACCAAGCAGTTTGAAGGGCTGTTTGTGCAGATGATGCTCAAATCGATGCGCTCTACCGTAGGAGAGAATGGACTCTTCTCTAGTTCCGCTATGCAGACCTTCCAAGATATGCAGGATACAGAGACGGCCAAACAGGTTGCCGCTGCAGGTGGTTTTGGATTGACCGATCAGACCCTCAATGTGATTATGGAGCAGGCGGGTATGGAGGTGGAGCCGTTGAATACGGTTGATTATCTACAAAATCGTGGTGGACTATAGCGATTATCCTCATGTTACGACTCTTTATAGCGCTATTTTTTGGGGTCACTGCTGGGGCTGTTCAGGCAACCCTGCTGGAACCCAGTGATCAGAAAATTGAAGTCTGGTCCACCATTCCGCTGATCTTTGCCTCGGATGTTGAGGAGTATAAGTTGGTGCGGGATATCTTTAAGGGGTTACATAAGGAAGAGCAGAAACCTGCTAAGGTTAAGACCCTATTAAAACAAGTTGATAAGATGAAGGGGCGCACCACAGAGCGACTCTGGCGTAGTTACAATACAGCCTTGATTGGGCACTATGATCGTCTGCTAGAGGAGCAGCGTATAGACTCTCCACGGCTCAGCTTCTCTTATGATGGGGTAAAGCCGATTGATGTGCCCAAAGATGTTGATCTGGAGGCACAAGCGCTAGAACAGCTACGTCAAAAAGAGGGGGTGATAGGGATGTTTGCCTTTGTTACCTATACCAAAATGAGCCTCAACCAGATGCGCGCAACACTCACCTTGGTTCGTCTTAAAGACGGGATATCGAAGAGTTTTACGGTGACCGATCATCTGCATAAGATAGCCTCTCGTCATGCCCAGCTGCTGTTTGATTACCTCTACAGAACCCCTTATCCGAATTATAAAAACCCGCTGGGTGACTTAGTCTGGGTGTTGCCGGCTCCCAGTGATCAGGGAAGGCGGGTTTCACCACTGCAAGCACGACTGGCGTGCCGCTCCCAAGGGGGGGGGCTACCCAGCGTGGATGAGTTGATGTTGGGTGAGCAGGCTGGCCCTTATCACAATGGCATTGTCCTCAAGGCGGGGGCTTTTTATCATGCGGCTGAGGAGAAGCGTTTTCTGGCCGGAGAAACTATGGACCCCAGAGGTAAAATCCGTCTGTTGCAATCAGATCGTCAGATGGCTCGATACTACTGTATCCAACAGGCACCAGAGCCTGTTCCCCCTGAGGTACCTGTACCTCAAAAGGCTGTTGTCGAGAGCGCTCCAGCCAATAAAGTCGAAACGGAGCCCCAAAAAGAGGGGTAGTGGAGTGGCTACGCTACTGCCTAAGCTCGTTGATTAAACCGTTTTCCTCTCGGCAAACCTTGCCGTTCGGGCTATCAAAGCCCCTATAACCCCTTATGAATAGCTGAAAATAGGCCGAAAACTGACTTTGGCACGCTTCATGCTTTATTTGTTACAGCAGAAAATCATTGTAGTAACAAATAGAGAGCACGACGAGAAGATACTATGTCAGCATCACCATCCATTTTAGGTCTAGGTTCCTCCGCACTGAATGCATACCGTTCTGCGTTGGCTGTAACCAGTAATAATATCTCCAATGTTGGGGTGGATGGTTACTCCCGACAGCGCGCTGACCTCACTATGAATGATGCGATGCAGACCTATGCGGGGTACATGGGTAACGGTGTAGAGACGGCAGAAATTAGTCGTACCTATGATAAGTTCCTAACCAGCAACCTCAATACTGCATCTTCCAGCTTTGGTCATTACGACACTTATCATAGTTATGCCTCAACCATTGATGAGATTGTGGCTGACCCAGAGATGGGTATGACCCCTGCAATAAACTCCTTTTTTAACTCCCTGCAAGACCTCTCCACTGCCCCCACCTCTGTACCTGCCCGACAGGTAGTTCAGGGAGAGGGTGAGGCGCTGGTGAGTCGTTTCAATACTCTTCACCGTGAAATGCAGACTGTGCGTGACCAGACACTAGAGGAGATGAGTGCGATTGTAGAGAAAATTAATGGTATCAGCCGGTCTATTGCTGATATCAATATCCAGATTGCCAATGCTTCAGCCGGCAATACCAGCCATACCAAACAGCCTAATGAGTTGATGGATCAGCGTGATCTCTTAGTTAAAGAGATCTCTGAGTACATTGGTGTTACTACATTGGATCAGGAAGGAATGACCAGTGTCATGATTGGCAAGGGGCAGTCATTAGTAACGGGTGGTAGTTTCAATGAGCTTGATCTAGGTAATTCGCAGTATCAGGCTGGAGATAGTCTTAAGCTCTTTATGAAGATGGGTAAGCACAATATCGATATCACCTCTGCAATTAAAGGGGGGGCTGCTGGAGGTATTGTTGATTTCACCAGTGAGATCCTCAACCCCGCTCAGAACTCACTGGGGCGTATAGCGGTTACCCTATCGGCAACCTTTAATGCCCACCAGCGTGGTGGGTTTGGTCTGGGAGGTGAGACGGATACAGGAAAGAATTTCTTTGATATGGGGCAGGTGACTACCTCGGGTGGCATCAGCTCTATGGCGCTGGAGAATGCAGTTGGTTCCAGCAACTCTGAGGCCAAACTTACGGTCTCTATTCCTATGAATAATAGTGAAGTAACCGTTGGACCTGTCGGTGCTGATGCGGTTTCAGGATTGGCATTGAATGGGTTTCTGGTTCAGCCCTCGACAGCTGGTGCCACTTTGGTCGAGACAGCAGCCAATATTGCAGAGAAGATCAATGCCGAATCTTCTAAAACCAATGTGACAGCAGAGGTTGTGGATGGCAATAAGATCAAGCTGATCTCTAAAGAGGACATTGTTGTGAGTATGCAGCCTGGTGGGGATATTGCTGCTACAGGGCTTGAGGAAGGTACCTATCGTATGATTGGAAGCTCAATCAAGTCACTGACTGCAGATGATTATGCGCTCACCTTTGATGGTTCTAACTACACCATAACCAATCAGATGACCAAAGAGGTTCGGGTGCTAACCAATGATGAAGCCGTACAGCTGAAAAACCCTAATATGATGGGGGGAGTGGTGCATGATGGTCTTACTTTTCAGATGAATACCTATTATGGAGATATGAAAGAGGGAGAGCTGATTTTGGTGCAGCCATCACGTCGAGCAGCTCAGGATATCTCTATGGAGATGACCGCCTCCGAGATTAATTCGATTGCAGCGGCTGATAAGGTGAATGAGCCTGGTAGTAATGTAAACCTGTTGAATATGATCTCACTACAGACTGAAAAAATGATGACGGCAGGTGCCAATGGGTTGGCTACAACAGGGCTTCAGGATAGTTATGGTCAGCTAATTGCAGATATTGGTGTACAGACTCACTATGCCGATATCAACCGAACCTCACAGGAGGCGATTCTGAGGAATGCACAGTCTTCACGAGATAATAATGCAGCGGTTAACCTAGATGAAGAGGCGGCTAACTTAATGAAGTATCAGCAGATGTATCAGGCTTCGACCCGAATCATCTCCATGGCGGATGAGCTGTTTAAAGCTGTTCTGAATGCAGTATAAATAATGTATAGCAGGAGTAGATAAGATGCGTATTTCAACCGTTTCCATGCAGCAACAGGGTGTCAATGCGATGATGGATAAGCAGGTGGATCTCAGTAAAACAGAGATGCAGTTGGCAACAGGTCGTAAAGTACTGCGCCCTTCGGATAACCCTGTAAATTCAGCGATGATTGTCAACTTGAAAGAGTCGATTGCAATGTCTGAGCAGCACCTGCGTAATGCTGATATGGCAAATGCTTCACTCGCCTTTGAAGAGTCTACGCTGAGTGGTGTGAATGACAATATACAGCGTGCGCGTGAACTGATGATTCAAGGGTTGAATGACACCAACTCTCCAGAGAGTCGCAAGGCGATTGCGATGGAGTTGGAGCAGATTCGTGAAGCGATCTTCAATTTGGGGAATACCCGAGATGAGAAAGGGGAGTATGTTTTTGCGGGTACTGCATCCCCTACAGCTCCTGGTCCATTTAAAAGTGTAGACCCACAAAATGAAGCGGTCACCTTTGATGGCAATGATGCACAGCGCCAGATTCAGCTGGGTATTGGGCAGAGAACAGTTATACGTGATAGCGGTGTGGATATCTTTGGAGACCTCAACTCAGGAGCAGGGGATGATATCTTCTCTACTTTAGGCAATATGGTGGAGTGGTTGAACCCTGCAGACCCAGCAAATCCTCAGGTTTCCAGTGCAGATGGCCTGTTGGGTAACTTGGATGCTGGGCTGGATCGTATCCACTCTGTTCAATCCAAAATTGGTGCACGTATGAACATGATTGAGCGAAATAGTGATGTAGAGCGTGGCTTTATGGATAAGATGAAAGAGAGTCTTTCTGCGGTTAATGATATTGATTATGCAGAGACAATCTCTCAATTCAATATTGAGCAGATCGGTATGCAGGCTGCACAGCAGGCCTACACCAAAATCCAGGGGATGTCCCTGTTCGACTATATCCGTTAATCGCGGAGTGCTGTATCCTTGCGCGCCATGCGCAAGAGTGACTTCTACTTCAATCTCCCAACGGAGCGGATTGCACAAACCCCACCTACAGTGCGTGGTGAGAGCCGTCTGCTCGATCTGGATTCTGCTGAAGCCTTTACAGACCGATCTTTCAAAGAGATCTCTGAACTACTTCACCCCAATGACCTGCTGGTATTCAACGATACCAAAGTGATTCCCGCTCGTCTGTTTGGGCGCAAAGAGAGTGGCGGCAAGGTTGAGCTGTTGGTGGAGCGGATTACCTCTAAAAATCAAGTGTTGGCCCATATCCGTGCCAGCAAGGCACCCAAACCAGGCACTAAACTACAGCTCGAAGAGCAGGTGAGTGTTGAGGTGACAGGGCGAGAAGGGGCGCTATTTGAGGTGATGTTTGATCCTGCCCGCACGGTGATCGAGTGGCTAGAGGCGTATGGTCGAATGCCGCTGCCCCCCTATATTGAGCGGGAGGCCGAAGAGACCGACAGTGAGCGCTATCAGACCGTCTATGCGCGAAAAAAAGGGGCTGTAGCGGCACCGACAGCGGGGCTTCACTTTACCGATGAGCTGCTGAATCGACTAGAGCATGCTGGGGTAGGGCGAGGTTTTGTCACCCTGCATGTGGGGGCGGGCACCTTCCAACCGATGCGGGCGGAGCGCGTTGAAGATCATGTAATGCACAGTGAGTGGTGTGAGGTGAGTGAACCGCTCTGTGAGCAGATTCAGCAGACTAAAAAAGCGGGAGGGCGGGTGGTTGCTGTTGGTACAACGGCAGTACGCAGCTTGGAAACGGCCGCTAAAAGCGGTGAACTGGCCCCATTTTGTGGGGAAACCAATATATTTATCACCCCGGGTTACCACTTCAATACGGTCGATGCGCTATTGACCAATTTCCATCTGCCCGAATCTACCTTGATGATGCTGGTCACCGCATTCGGAGGTTATGAGCGAGTGATGGCCGCCTACCAGCACGCCATAGAGCAGAAATATCGCTTCTTTAGTTATGGTGATGCGATGTTTTTGAGTCGGTAAGTGAACGGGTAAGTGCGAATAAATTTTATTATGTTAAGTTGTTCTGCTGCGGCTTTTCTAGAGAAAAATGGTAATTTAGTATGAAATTTGAGAAGAGCCACCAAGATGGCCTAGCCCGAAGAGGGCAACTTACCTTTGACCGAGGGACCATCGAGACCCCCGCCTTTATGCCGGTAGGTACCTACGGTACGGTCAAGGCGATGACCCCGGAAGAGTTGGAAGGGATGGGGGCAGAGATTATCCTCGGCAACACCTTCCATCTGATGTTGCGCCCCGGTACAGAGGTGATTCAAGCCCACGGTGACCTCCATGACTTTATGAATTGGGATCGCCCTATATTGACGGATTCTGGTGGTTTTCAGGTCTTTAGTCTGGGAGATATGCGCAAGATCAGCGAAAAAGGGGTGGATTTCCGCTCTCCGATTAATGGCAGCAAGGTCTTTCTCGGGCCAGAAGAGGCGATTGCGGTACAGCATGCACTCGGTTCCGATATCGTCATGGTGTTTGATGAGTGTACCCCCTATCCAGCCGATGAGCAGACCGCACGTATCTCTATGGAGCTATCCATGCGTTGGTCGATCCGCTGTAAAGAGGCACATGGAGACTCCAAAAGTGCGCTGTTTGGGATTGTGCAGGGGGGAATGCACACTGAATTGCGCTCAGAATCAATCGCCCATCTGGTGGATACCGGATTCGACGGCTATGCCATCGGTGGCCTCTCGGTTGGTGAGCCGAAGGAAGATATGATTCGTATCCTCGACCACCTCTCCACGGAGATGCCGCAGGATCACCCCCGTTATCTGATGGGGGTGGGGCGACCAGAGGATCTTGTTGAGGCGGTACGCCGTGGAATCGATATGTTCGACTGTGTGATGCCGACCCGCAATGCGCGCAATGGGCACCTCTTCACCCGTCATGGTGATGTACGGATTCGCAACGCCACCCACAAACTGGATACCAACCCGCTCGATAGCCAGTGCGGTTGTAATACCTGTCAAAATTATAGTCGTGCCTATCTGCATCATTTGCAGCGTACCAATGAGATTCTCGGTGCACGACTCAACACCATGCACAATCTGCACTACTATCAAGAGCTAATGCGGGGGCTGCGTGGTGCCATTGAGTCGGGAACAGTGGATGCCTTTGTCGATGATTTTTATCAGGGTCGCTCGAAAGGGGGCGTGGAGTAGGGTAGAATCCGGCCACGTTTTTATTATGGAGTATTGTACCGATGAGTTTTTTTATATCTGATGCCATGGCCAACGCCGCCCCAATCGCTGGCGAGGCGGCCCCTGCATGGACTGGCATACTGCCGATGGTGATCCTTTTTGTGGTCTTCTATTTTCTACTGATTCGTCCGCAACAGAAAAAGGCAAAGGAGCACAGCAATATGGTGAAGGAGATTGCCAAAGGGGATGAGGTGGTCACCAATGGCGGTATCCTCGGCAAGATCCGTAAAGTGGATGAGAATTTTGTGGACCTAGAGGTTTCAAAGGACGTAACACTGACCATCCAGAAGCATCAGATCTCACAGTTGATGCCCAAAGGTACCTTGAAGTCACACTCATAAAAAAAGACGTTTTCCCATGATTAATCAATACCCTCTCTGGAAGTATCTACTGCTTGCTATGGTGCTGCTATTGGCCGCCACCTACGCGCTACCCAACCTTTATGGGGAAGATCCTGCAGTGCAGATCTCTCTCTCTGAACGGGGGACTATGCCATCTGATACCCCCGCGCGGATCACCACTTTGCTGGAGCAGCAGTCGATTGCCTACAAGTCGGTGGCACAAGAGGGGGATAAGCTGCTGGCTCGTTTCCATAACACCGCAGATCAGCTGGTGGGGATGGAGGCGATTCGTCAGAAGCTGGGTAATGGTTATATCACTGCACTCAATCTGGCACAGACCACGCCAGCGTGGTTACGCTCGCTGGGTGGTGAACCGATGTATCTGGGGTTGGATCTGCGCGGCGGTGTCCACTTCTTGATGGAGGTCGATATGGATGCGGCGACCGTCAAGGCAGAGGAGCGTTATGTCAGTGACTTGCGGGTGATCTTGCGTAAAGAGAAGATCCGCTACAAGCGTATCAGCCGCAATGCGGATGGTGGTGTACGGCTCAACTTCAGTGATGCGGCCGTGCGTGAAGCGGCTAAAGGGCGTATTGGAAAAGAGTATCCTCGTCTGCTGATCAGTGAACCAGATAACCTGCAGTTGCTGTTGAATATCAGTGAAAAAGAGATTGATGAGACGCGTAAGTTTGCACTGCAGCAGAATATCACCACACTACGTAACCGTGTGAATGAGCTGGGTGTTGCGGAGCCAGTTATCCAGCAGCAGGGCAAAAATCGCATTGTGGTACAGCTGCCGGGAGTACAAGATACGGCACGTGCCAAAGAGATTATCGGTGCCACCGCAACCTTGGAGTTTCGTCTGCTTTCTGAGGGGAATGACCCCTACGAAGCGGCCTCTAGTGGACGCGTTCCCGCAGGGGCACTGCTCTATAAAGAGCGGGATGGTTCCCCTGTACTGTTGAAACGCAGAGTGTTGTTAACGGGTGAATCTATCATCGATGCCTCTTCGGGTATCGAACAGCAGTCTGGTAGTGCGGCGGTCTTTATTACCTTGGATGGCAAAGGTGCGCGGCGCATGTCCAATGGTACCCGCGATAATATCGGCAAGCGTATGGCGGTGGTCTTTATCGAGAGCAAGAGCGAGACCGAGGTGCGGGGTAAAGAGCGCGTTAAGGTGCGTAAGACCAAGCAGGAGGTGATCAATGTTGCGGTGATTCGTGATCAGCTCGGTAAGCGCTTTCAGGTAACCGGATTGGACAGCACCGAAGAGGCGCGTGATCTTGCACTGCTACTACGTGCCGGTGCACTGGCGATACCAATGGAGATTGTGGAAGAGCGTACCGTCGGCCCAAGCTTGGGGCAGGATAATATCGACAAGGGCTTCCTCTCGGTGGCGATTGGTTTCCTCATGGTGCTGGTGTTTATGGCTCTCTATTACAGAGTCTTTGGTCTGGTCGCCAATATGGCGTTGACCCTCAATCTGGTGCTGATTGTTGCCGTGCTATCGATGATGCAGGCTACGCTGACGCTACCCGGTATTGCCGGTATCGTATTGACGGTGGGTATGGCTGTGGATGCCAACGTGTTGATCTTCGAGCGTATTCGTGAAGAGTTGCGCAACGGTAACTCGCCACAAGCGAGTATCCATGCGGGATATGACAAGGCCTTCTCTACCATTACCGATGCCAACGTCACTACGCTGATCGCTGCAATTGTGCTGTTTGCCTTTGGTACAGGCCCCATCAAGGGCTTTGCGGTGACCCTGTCGATCGGTATTGTCACCTCCATGTTTACCGCAATTATGGGTACCCGTGCTGTGATCAATATGATCTACGGTGGCCGTAAGGTCGAGAAGTTGTCTATCTAAGTTTGGAGTAATACGATGCAAATTATTAAAGAGGGACTTGGACTGGACTTTATGGCTAAGCGTCGACTGGCTACGCTGGTCTCGAGCGCCCTAATTCTCATCTCACTGGTTTCACTGTTTACACTCAAACTTAATCCAGGGATCGATTTTACCGGCGGCACCTTGATTGAGGTGGGGTATACCGCACCGGCAGAGCTGAAACAGATCCGCAGTGCACTGGATGGTGCAGGGTTGAGTGGGGCGATTGTGCAGCACTTCGGTACCGCACAAGATGTGCTGATTCGTCTCGCGCCGCGCGAGGGGATGAAGTCGGCTGAGTTGAGTGGAGCGGTGTTGAATACGCTACAAAGTACCGGTGATGTCACCATGCGTCGAGTCGAATTTGTCGGCCCACAGGTGGGGGATGAATTGACAGAAGATGGCGGCTTGGCGGTTCTCTTCTCACTCTTTGCGATTCTGATCTATGTCGCCCTACGCTTTGAGTACCGTTTCTCAGTGGGTGCTGTGGCGGCGCTGGTACACGACGTAATTTTGACTTTGGGTGTATTCTCCCTGCTACAGATTGAGTTTGATCTTACCGTACTGGCGGCAATTCTGGCGGTGATCGGTTACTCACTCAACGATACCATTGTGGTATTTGACCGTATCCGCGAAAACTTCCGCAAACTGCGTAAGGGAACACCCGTCGAGATCACCAACTTCTCGCTGAACCAGACCCTCTCACGCACCTTGATGACCTCGGTTACTACCCTGATTGTACTGTTGGCGCTCTTCTTCCTCGGTGGAGAGATCATCCACGGCTTCGCCTTGGCGCTGATTGTGGGTGTGGTGGTTGGAACCTACTCCTCTATCTATGTCGCCAGTAACACCATTCTGGCGCTAGGGATCAGTCGAGAAGATCTGATGCCTCCTGAGAAAGAGGGTGCAGAGCAGCCAGATTCTGAGGTTTAGGGCCTGTCCTTAATCAGTCTTGTTCTGCGTTGAGCGTCTGCAGCATGGGCCGTAGATGGCGAATGGTCAAATAGAGCAGCGCAGGTAGATGGAAGATCAACACCACCGCAATCAGTAGATCGGCCATTGACCAGATCAGTGCCACCGGAATCAGTGGCCCCAGAAAGGTGATGAGGATAAACAGGTAGCGGAAATTGCGGGTGTTGCCGTTTCTCAGATAGAGATAGCAGCGCTCGGCAAAGTAAGAGAGGTTGATGATTGAGGTAAAGGCGAACAGTGTGAGTGTAAGCACAATTACCCATTTACCGGTCTCTCCGTAGAAGTGTTCAAATGAGAGGGTGGTGAGATAAGCGCCATTGAACTCCATCCAGTAGCCACCACTCAATACCACCAATCCGGTAATGGTGCAGATAAATAGCGTATCTATCGCAGGCACCAGCGCAGCGTATAGCATGTTCTTACGTGCCCCTTCACGGTTTGCGGCATGGAGGAAAGGGGCGAAGCCCAAGCCAGAGCCATGAGAGAATACGCCGCGTGAGACACCAAACTGCATTGCCTGTAGTACGGTATACCCCGCCACGCCCCCTGCTACGGACCAAGGGGAGAGTGCAGACTCTATAATCGTGATCAGCTGTCTACCCGTTTCTACAGGATTGCTTAGCAAAATCACCAGTGCGGCTACAATATAGAACAGCAGCACCCACGGCATCAGGCGAACACTCATCTGCACAATGCGTTGCAACCCACCCAGTATCACCACGGCAACCAGTAGTGCCATCAATGTAGCAACCCACAGATTAGAGGCACCGAACTCATTGTGCAGTGCATGGGCAACGGAGTTGGTCTGGATGGCATTGGCAAACAGTCCGGTGAATAGTATTGCCACGGCAACCAGTGCGGGTAGCCAGCCCCAGAAACGACTGCCTTTAAAGAGCGGGTCGAGGTAGCTCATCGGTGTAGACCAGCTGGGGTGGTTGGGGTCATCTGGTTGGTGGTGTAGAGCAAGCCAGGTAGAGCTCATACGAAACCCCATTCCAACCAGTGCTGAGACCCACATCCAGAATAGTGCACCCGGTCCACCCAAATGGATGGCCGTGCTTACCCCAGCCAAATTGCCAACCCCAACGGTTGAAGAGAGGGCGGTGATAAAGGCGAAGCGGGAGGAGATGGTCCGTTGATGGCTGGAGAGAGAGGCGCTGCTTGTGGAGAGCAGTGTCCGCAGCTCTGTTTTGATAAAGGTAAACAGTTTGCGCCAGACCGCAAAGCGGCTCAGCAACAGAAGCAGCAGACCGATCTCGAGATAGAGAAAGGTGAGTAAGGGGTTCCATAGCGCAGTAACAAGTAGGTCCATCCTCTGATTATACCGTGAGCGTATTTGAATTATATCTATGTAGTCTGTAAAAAATGGATATTTAACCGTGCAATACACTGTTAATAACAAGCCATATCCTGCACAATAGTGCGGTAAATTTACTCTCTGTTGCAATGGTTTAAGGTGGACTAATGAACAACACGGTGCTGATTGTTGATGATGACTCGTCGGTCCTAGAGACCTATCAAACCATATTGATGGGAACGAAGTGGGACAGCAATACAACTCAAATGGTGAGTGAGCTGGAAGAGGCCTTTGCAATAGTAGATGAAAAGAAGTTACCCTCCTCGCAGCCTCTGAAGGTAGAAGAGTATCAACTGCAGCTGGCCAGCAGTGGCGAAATGGCTATTCAGCTGCATGCAGAGGCCCTGACAAAGGGGGGGCGGATCGCTGTTGCGCTGCTTGATATGCGGATGCCTCCTGGAATAAACGGCCTACAGACGGCTATTGCACTGCGCAAACAAGATCCCAGTATCAATATTGTAATCATTACGGCCTATAGTGATTATGATATTGACCAAATCCAAGACACGCTACAGTACGATTTTATTTTGCTGTCGAAGCCGGTTGATTCTGAAGAGTTTTGTCAGATCACCCGCAATGCGATCATCTCCTTTAACCGTTTTAATGCTCTTAAGCACTCAAATGACTTCTCTTTTTTCGGAGAGAGAGAGGATGCGCCCAAAGTGTTGGTGGTAGATAATGGTTTAGTTACACAGCAGTATTGTGCGGGCCTGCTGGAGCGGTACGGTGGTTATCAAGTCTATTTGGCGAATAGCGGCGAACAGGCGCTAGAGAAAGTGGGGGAGGTTCAGCCTGATCTTATCCTGCTGGACGTGATTATGCCGGGCCTGAATGGTTATGAGACCTGCGCTCGTCTCAAAGCTGATCCTGAATTCAGTGATATACCCGTGGTCTTTATTACAGCACGTAGCGAAGACCAAGATATGATTGAGGGGTTTAAGGTGGGAGGAGAGGATTACGTAACCAAACCCTTTTCACAAGAACTCCTGCTTGCGCGTGTTTCAATCAGAGTGAAGCAGTACCGGTTGCGAAGCAGACGAGAGACGATATCTGAGAATCGCCTACTTAAAGTGATGAGTTCGCTTAATGAGGGGATGGTTGTTACCGATCGTCAAGGTATCGTGACCGAAGTGAATAGTGTGGTGAGCAGAATGACGCGTCTGCCCTATGAAAAACTGATAGGACGTCAATTCTCAACACTGTTTTCTGCGGTGCGAAATAACGAGCAGGGGTTAGCGCTTGACGAAGAGGGTAAACAGCAACTTCAACAGAGACTTCAAAGCCTGCTGGAGCAACACCCACTCTATTTTAAACAGCTTATTGATGATGCTCCGTTAGGGATCATTCAGCTGAACGCAGAAACTCAGCAAATTACCAGCTTGAACTACTATATGTTGCAGCTACTGAAGCAGCAGGTAGGGGCACTTGAAGGCGAATCGATTGATACTGTCTTGCCGAACTTTTCAGCACTGAACAAAGAGGGGCAGAGTACCGAAGAGCCATTTCAACTTAATTTGCCTCAAAACAGTCTGCCTCAAAATAGTTTAACGCAAGGTGAAGTGGGTGGGTTACCGGTGATGGTGAGTCGACTTCAGCTGAAAGATTTAGATGGTATAGAGCAGTGGGTAGTGATTGTGCGCCAGCAAGAGTATGAAATGGATCAGACTCTGATGCAACTGACTGGATTTGGACAGCTCTATGCAGATAAGGACAAGCCTAATGAGTGGTCGCTCAAGCAGAGGGATGGTGGTACCTTACCCGTTACCTTGCAAGGCGGCGTTTATCGAAACCAACACCACCTTGTAGAGGGGGGCGTGATCACTCTGATGGACCTGCGTGAACGTAAAAAACTTGAATCGCAAAATCAGTATGTAGCCTTTCAGACGGGAGTGGCAGAGATGTCAGCCAATATATTGCACAATATTGGTAATTCAGCTCAAGGAATTGCTACTGGAATTTCTCAGCTGAAGCAGCAACAGAAGAGCTATCAAGAGTTGATTGAGGGGGTTGAGCACTTTAATCAACTCGATTTGGATCAGAAGGAGCGCAGTCGACGTGAACATACGTTGGTTCAAGAGCTGCCGTCAGCACTGAGAAAGATAATGGCTGAAGAGGGGAATACCTTCAGTGAACTCTCCTCAGTAGAGTTGGTGGATCACGGTGTCCAGCATATTTCAGAAATTATTCAGCTTCATCGTCTGGGTTTCAAACTGGACCAGCAGGCTACCTATAGTGACTTGTACCAACTGTTGGATGATGCTCTGATGTTGACGGGGGGGCAGCTGAGCAAACATGGGATTGAGCTCAAGCAGCAACTGAATCTGGAGCAAGGGGGGTGTTTAGTGCCTAGGAATCAGCTGCTGCAGGCATTAATTAACCTAATTGCGAATGCGATGGAGGCGGTGGTTGAACAGTTTTCTGAAAAGAGAGGGGGGGTGGTAATAATTCAGCTTTCCCAGTTTGAAGAGAATGGGGGGGCGTGGATTTCCATTATGGTTGAGGACAACGGTGTGGGGATAAGCGCACAGCAACAACAGCAGATATTCAAATTTGGATACAGTACCAAGCAACGGGGAAGTGGGTTTGGACTCCATGCAACGGCACATTTCTTACGGGGTATTGGAGGGCGTATTGAAGTGGAGAGTGAGGGTAAGGGATGTGGTACGAGGTTCTGGATGAAATTTCCAATTCGATTAAGCGGTGGTATGAGTGGCTCAAAATTCTCCCCTGTTGAAGGATCAGTCAAGTAATGAGTATGAATCGATATAGGTTGATGGCTATAGATGATGAGCCCAAGGTGCTGGATGCTTATGTCTCACTGTTTCAACCCTCGCATCAGTGGAGTAACCTGCTTGCGAGGCTGGCAGGAGAAGACTCGGATGAGAGTGAAGAGGAGGATGAGTTTGAGTTTGAGCTGGAGTGTTACCCCAGTGGAGAAGAGGGGGTAGAGGCGCTGCGTTATGCCATGGTCGAGCAGGACCCTTTCTCGATCATCTTTCTGGATATGCGTATGCCCAATGGTTGGAGTGGGTTGGAGACCGCACGCCATATCCGCAACTTGGATGAGAGTGTACGTATCGTACTGGTCTCTGCCTATGCGGACCATACAGTCAAAGAGATTCGTCAGGAAATAGGCTCCCGTTTTGTGTTTCATGGGAAGCCTTGGAACGATAACGAGCTGGTGCAGTTAACCCGACAGCTGGCCAGTGATTGGGAGTATGAGCGTGAACTGACAGAAGCCCGGCATGAGCTGCTAAATGCGACAGAGATTGCGGTCAAAGCGAACCGCGCTAAAGATCAATTCCTGGCCTCCATGAGTCATGAGCTGCGCACCCCGCTGACCGCGATACTGGGGTATGGGGAGCTATTACAAGAGACGGCACTGGAGCAGGAGCAACGCTCCCTATTAAAGACTATGCAGGTCTCTGGGTACTCCTTGCTCCATCTGCTGAATGATATTCTCGACCTCTCCAAGATTGCTGCAGGAAAGTTTGAGATCGATCAAGTAGAGTTTGATCTTGATGAGACGCTGTTGGAGGTGACGCAGATATTCTCTGTACAGGCAGAGAATCGAGGGTTGCAGTTTGAGGTGCAGCACGCAAAAGAGGGAGCAGAGCATACCAATCTACTGCTTGGAGATGGTAAACGGGTGGGGCAGATTTTAATAAATCTAGTTAGTAATGCGGTGAAATTTACCTCGAAAGGTTGTGTGCGTCTGTTGGTACATAGTCATCAAAAGAGGCTCCATTTTGTGGTTGAAGACAGTGGTATCGGTATGGCTCCCGCTGTAGTTAAGCGTCTATTTAAACCATTTGAGCAGGCAGATAGCAGTATATCGGGGCGTTTTGGTGGAACCGGGCTTGGGCTGCACATATCACAAACACTGGCTCAGTTGATGGGTGGTCAGATTACAGTAGAGAGTGAGCAGGGAACAGGTTCCCGTTTTGAGCTCACCATCCCGTTGCTATTGGGGCGAGAAAAGCAGGAAAAGGAGAAGTTGCAGCAGGATGAGGTTGATGCCAAGCTTCTGCAGGGGCGTGTTCTGGTTGTGGAAGATACGCCGGAGCTACAGATGCTGGTCAGTCGTATGATACGAAGTAGTGGTGCTGAGGTTGATATTGCAGATGATGGCGCGCAGGGGGTCGAGCAAGCCAGCGCCCACTCCTATGATCTGATTTTGATGGATATGCAGATGCCGGTGATGGATGGTATTGAGGCTACCCGTACTTTGCGAGATAAAGGGAGCGCTACACCGATCATAGCATTGACGGCGAATGTGATGCAGCATCAGCGTGAGGCATTTCAGGAGGCGGGGTGTAGTGGTTTTATCTCCAAGCCTGTTCAAAAGAGTACACTGCTGAAAGTGTTGCAGCGTTATTTAAAGACCGCTCAAGATTCTCATGAGGCGTCCGCTTTGGAAGAGGAGATTATTCCGCTGGATGATGAGTTACAAGAGTTACTCAACCAGCGAGTTAAGGAGATGAGCGAGGAGTTGGGAGAGGCTCGTAAGGTGAATGACTTAGATAGAGTCAAAGCTGTAGTGCATATGATTAAAGGGAGTATAGGCTCTTTTGGATATCTCGGCATTTCAGCGTTAGCGGCTGATATTGAAGAGCAGCTGCGGCAAGAGGATGTAACTGAATATAACCGCGGATTAGATTTGCTGAATCAGCGATTACTCGCTATTCTTTCCGAATGAATTTACGCAGCATACTGTTAGTTGACGATGAACAACAGATTTTAGATACCTATCGGGTTATTCTTTCTGGAGAAGAGGAAGATGACGACGGCCTAGATGAACTGGCAGCCATGGTTGGGTTGGTGGATGAGACACCAGACCCTGCCACAAGCCGAGAGGTCTTCAGGCTGCTTGAGGCTACCCAAGGGGAAGAGGCGCTGGAGAAGCAGCGTCAAGCGCTGATAACGGGCAATGCACCTGCTGTTGCGTTGGTGGATATGCGTATGCCACCGGGTATTAATGGACTAGAGACGGCCATTCGCCTGCGTCAGCAAGATCCTTCAATCTACATCATCATTATCACCGCATACAGTGATGTAGAGAGCGATACCATGCAGCTAGCGCTGCAACACGATTTTATCTTCCTCAAGAAGCCGGTTATTCCTGAGGAGCTTTACCAGATTGTGCGTAATGCAGCCAATGCTTACCAGTCTGCAGAGCGTGACACCATTAGAAAAGAGCTGGATCCGCCGCTCTATCTCGATAGCCTGTCACAGCAGCAGGTGCTGCTGGTGGATGATGAGCCGATGATGCTCAAGCTGGCTGAGGCGATTCTGGTGCAGTACCTACAGGTCAAGGTGATTACGGCACACACGGGGCAGGAGGCGCTACAGTTGGCACACAACCTCTTGCCGGACCTCATCCTGCTGGATGTAAAAATGTCAGGGATGGATGGGTACACCGTCTGTCGTGCTCTGAAAAGTGCAGAAAATACCAAAGAGATCCCCGTTATCTTCCTCACTGCGCAGAGTAGTGATGATCAGGTGGTAGAGGGGTTTCAGGCTGGGGCGGTAGACTATGTGGCTAAGCCCTTCTCTAAGCCTATTCTGGTAGCGCGGGTCTCTACCCACCTTAACCTCTATCGCAACAGTCGGCGTCTGAAGATGCTCTCCAATACCGATATGTTGACCGAGCTACCGAATCGAGCGGCATTCCAGACCTATCTGGACATGCGTCTGCGTGATGCAGCTGAAGCCAAAGAGGTTGATAGCCGAGGTGAGATCCCTGAGGGGAGCCACTTTGCACTCCTGTTCATCGATCTCGACCACTTTAAGCCTGTGAATGATGAGTTGGGGCATGAGGTTGGTGATGAACTGCTACAGGCTGTTGCGGTGCGACTGCGCAAAAATGTGCGTGAAGTTGACCTGCTCTCCCGTATCGGTGGTGATGAATTTGTATTGATGCTGGGAGGGCATGTAACCCCTCAACATGTAGCACTGGTGGCGGATAATATGGTAGATCTGCTCTGTCAGCCCTTCAATTTGGAGGAGCATACGGTACAGATTGGTGCCAGTATCGGTAGTGCTCGATTCCCTGCTGATTCAGAAGATGGAGAGGTACTGCTGCGTAATGCAGATATGGCGATGTATGAAGCCAAGGCCAAAGGACGTAGTTGTCATGTTTCGTTCTCTAGCGAGTTTGAAAGTCATTTGGCTGAGCGTGATCGGTTGAGTGATGAGTTGCGTATTGCGATTGAACAGGAGCAGCTGCAGTTGCTATTCCAGCCCAAAGTGGAGCTGGCTTCGAGCAAGGTGGTGGGGTTGGATGCGCTGCTGCGTTGGAACCATCCAGAGCGTGGAGCACTGGAGGCGGGTGAGTTCATTGATGTGTTGATGGAGGGGCGGCTGGGAGAGATGGCCGAGCGTAGTGTGTTGAAGATGGTCTGCCTTCAATTGAAGCAGTGGTCTCAAGGAGGGGGGATGACATTGCCGATCACGATCAACCTGTCAGAAGAGCGCTTTAAACAGGATGATCTTGATGAGTATATCGTTGAGGTGGCCAAAGAGGTGGGGCTGCCCCTGGATATGTTGTCGATGATTGAACTCGACCTTGCGGAAGAGTTGTTGATGAAGCAGCCTGAAATTGCTCTGCGTCAGTTGGAAAAAGTTGCGCAATTGGGGTTGAGGATCACTCTCGATAACTTCGGCAGTGGGCGCTCCTCACTCTACTGGTTGCAGCGATTCCCGCTGAATGATATCAAGCTGGATCGAAAGCTGGTACAAAAGATCGGAGATAGCGGTAGTGATCAGCTGTTACGCGCAGCACTCTGTATGGTGATGGAGCTGGGTTATTTGACCATTGCAGAGGGGATCGAGAATGAGAAGCAGCTGGAGTTCCTGAAGCTGCAGGGGTGTGTAACTGGGTTGGGCTATCTGCTCCATACACCCATGACCCCAGAAGATGTGCTTACTGTTTTGGGGCGGGAGATGTAGAGGTTGCGTGTGTAGGTGCTAAGTGACTAGAAGCTCCACTCTTTCTGAGTGCGAGCATAGTAGAAGCGGTAACCCAAAAGCAGAGAGAGCAGTGCGGCATAGCCCAGTACATCCGTTGGATTCCAAGTGCGGACCAAGAAGTAGTGGACGATCGTCAGGAAGGTGACCGCATAGACCATTGAGTGGATCTTTTTCCAGTTACGTCCCAGTGCGCGCATTCGGCTGTCGCTCGCAGTTAGAGCAATGGGCAGCATCAATAACCAAGCAAGGAAGCCTACGGTAACATAGGGCAGCTTGACCACATCCATAGCAAATTCCGCAAGAATAAAGGTGTCTTCACGCCAGATATAGATCAGGAAGTGAAGTGATGCATAGAAAAAGGCAAACAGACCAAAGGTACGTCGCAGCTTGAGTAGATGGTTCCAGCCAAAAATTCGGCGTAGTGGGGTCACTGCAAGTGTAATCATTAGAAAAATCAGAGAAGCCTCACCGGTAATGCCGATGATCTCCCAAGAGGGGTAGTCGCCATAGCGACCGCTGGCTGCAAACCAAGCCATCTCATACAATGGGGAGAGGCTGAGGAGAAAGATAATAATCTTCTGCAGCTGAAGTTGTGGGTTGTTTGCGGATGCGCTCATGGCGATGGATTATATACTTGCGTCCCGTGTAGTTTCAATGATTTCTCCCTCAACTCCAAAGAGTTGGGTGTAGATGGATCGCAGCCGCTCTGCATCTTTGCGTGTGGTTGGCGTGTTATCAATCAGTAGCAGTCGGTTACTGCCTGCTTGTGGACTGGGCCTAATCTCAATAGGGAGGGGGCGTTGACGGATCTTTTCCAGTATTTGGTCGGTCTCTGGTTCTCCCTTTTCTATTTCAAGTTGTACTAGAAATACTTTTTTTAACTGTTTGTTAATAGTCTCTTTTCTTGAGTTATTTTCTGTTGTTGTGGGGGCTGTGCTGGTGTTTGTGGAGAGGGTTTCAGGAGCCTGTTTCAGTAGTATAGGATAGAGTAGCCAGCTGGCAGAGAGCAGTAATAGTAGTCCCAATGAGAGGTAGCTCAAGCGGCGATTGGTGCGAGTCACATCATCGGCTGCCAGCAGCCACTGTCTGAGTTGAGACTTGGATTCAGTGGCTTTTGTCTGCTGGAGTTTTTTGAAGCGGCGCTGAATACGTTTTAGCGTATGGTTTTGGTAACCCGTGATGATTGTCTGTATCAGGCTCATAGAAGCTTATTTTTTGGCGTGTCAGCTACTCTAATGTAGTAGCTGTTTTGCCTGCTCCTCAATGTAGTGCTCCACCTTTCCTTGAAACATGCGGGCCAGCATCGGTAGTTCGATCTCAATCGAGAGTTCGTGTTCGGAGAGGGTTACGTTCCCATTGACAGAAAAACCGGAGTAATTGCCTAGAATTTTATAGCCATCACCGCTACGCTCAAAGCGTACCCCCTCTCCAGAAGAGTCAGATCCTGCTTCACTCTCTGCCAAGCTCAGTAGCCGCTGGTGAAGCTGCTCCACCGGGATCTGGTGTGCAAACCGTTTTCGAACAGATTTTCCCATCGCTTTTTACTCACCTTCACTTTTATAAGAATTGTTTGCGAAGTATACTCGCGCGCATGAAATATTCACAACATATGGAGCGCAGGTTGCAGGTGCTGGAGAAGCATCTGGATGAAGAGAACCCAATATTGCTGGATGTGGTCAAAAGTTTTCGTCAGCTTGACCGCGTGGCCCACAAGATGGGGTTTATCTCGCCGGATGAATCTTACGCTACGCATGTCTCTTGGTGGCCCTTAGTGTCCATTTTAGGGACATTCTCTGCAGGTAAATCAAGTTTTATAAACAGCTATTTGGGTGTAAAACTTCAACAAACAGGTAACCAGGCAGTAGATGATAAATTTACTGTGGTGAGTTACTCACCGGATCAGAAGCCGCGCACCATTCCGGGGCGTGCGCTGGATGCAGATCCCCGTTTCCCTTTTTTTCATATCAGCCATGATATTGAGGAGGTTGAGTCAGGAGAGGGCGACCGTATTGATGCCTACCTGCAGCTCAAGACGGCCCCCAGTGAAGCGCTACGGGGGCGTATTATTATTGACTCTCCGGGGTTTGATGCCGACCAGCAGCGTACCGCAACCCTGCGCATTACCGATCGAATGATCGATCTTTCGGATCTGGTGCTGGTCTTTTTTGATGCGCGCCACCCAGAACCAGGGGCGATGAAGGATACCTTACAGCACCTAGTCTCTGAAGCGCGACAGCGCCATGACTCCAACAAGTTCCTCTATATTCTGAATCAGATTGATGTGACTGCACGAGAGGATAATCCAGAGGAGGTGGTCGCGGCATGGCAGCGTGCGCTCTCCCAGCAGGGATTGACCACAGGCCGTTTCTTCCGTATCTACAACCCTGAGGTGGCTTTCCCCATTGAAAATGAGGCGCTAAAGGAGCGATTTGAGCGTAAGCGTAATGAGGATATGGCGGAGATCCAAGGGCGAATCGAGCAGCTTGATATTGAACGTGCCTACCGTATTGTGGGGATGTTAACCCATACTGCACGTGCAATTCAGGAACGCTGGGCTCCTAAACTGAAGTTACTGGGGAAAGAGTGGCGGCATAAAGTGCTGGTTACCGATGCAGTTCTGGCTGGAGTCGCTGTGGTGTTGCTACTTATACTCTCTCTGCAACAAGGGTGGTGGAATGGAATGGCATTGGCTCTTCCTTTTGAGTGGTCTGTGCCTCTACTGGGTGGTGTGGCGTTGGTTTCGATGGCCTCCCATTTTGGAGTGAGGCGCTGGATGGCTGAGCGCATCATCAAACGTTTGAGGAGTGAAGGGGGGGAGTCTCCCTCGTCAGAGGTGGAGGGGATGGTCTCAGCCTTTACCCGAAATACCCGACCTTGGTTCTCAATCTTTCACCCTTTCCCTGTTGGGTGGAACCTCTTTTCTCGAAAGAAAATCACCCAAGTACTGCTGGATGCCGATCAATATATTCAATCACTGAATGATCGTTTCACAGACCCTTCAGGGAAAAAAAGTGATGAAGCAGAGTAGAGAGCGTGGTGTAGGTCTCTTTTTCATTTTGATGATGCTATAGACGGTAGGATACGGTATCCTAGCGAAACAAATTATAATTGCTCGTAGCTAAGTAAAGTAGACGGGTGAAGGATGAGGATGAAAGCGTTAATTGTTGATGATGACCCCATTTTGAGAGATATTTTACGAAAAATGGTTGTTTCTGAAGGTATTGATGATGTGAGTGAGGCCTCTTCAGGAGGGCAGGGGATTGATCTCTGGAGATCACAGTCCCCCAATATTATCTTCCTAGATGTGCAGCTTCCTGATATGAGTGGACTGGATATCTTGAAGAAGATTCGTGAACAGGACCAGCGCGTCTATATTGTGGTGGTGACTGGACACGTTAGTGTAAACACCGTGCAAGAGATTGTTAAATTTAAGGCCGATCAGTATATTGTGAAACCGTTGGACCAAGGGCGTATCCATCAGGCCATTCAGTCGGGCAAGCGTCGAATCTAATTCCGAATGCTACTTTGTGACGATATCGTTATTGAGCCACTCTACTTGAATTACTTTATTTGGGCCGTCTGACTTGAGCCACTCCTCACCAGCTACTCACTTCTACCCAGATGCGCGCATTCTGGTAGTGGATGATGAACCCCTATTTCTTGCTTACCTGAAAAAAATTCTCAAAGGTGCCGGTTACCAACAGCCCACCTTTGAGTCAGACCCTCTGGCCGCTTTGGAGTTGCTCAGACGAGAGAACTTCGACCTGCTGTTGCTAGACCATAATATGCCTGGCATGAGTGGCTTAGAGCTGCTGAACGCAATGGTGCAGCTCCCCATAGAACAGCAAGTTCCGGTAATGATGCTGACCGCCGATGATGATATGGAGTCGCGTCACAAGGCGTTAGCGCTGGGGGCGCTGGATTTTTTGACCAAGCCTTTTGATGTAGTAGAGGTGACTACCCGTATCCGTAATATACTGCAGGTACGTATGCTCCATAATGAACTGGAGTCGATGAACCACTCTCTGGAGCAGACCGTTCAAGCGCGAACCAAGCAGCTGCAGCGTGAGGTCAATGAGCGCAAGCGTATTGAGGAGCAGTTGGAGTATCTGGGGGCGACCGATATCCAGACGGGGCTCCCCTCTGGAATGATCTTTATGGATCGCCTGCAGCAGTCGCTGTTACGTAATCAGAAAATATCCTTGGGGACAGCGCTGATTGGTCTGCATGTGGTCTGGGTGGAGGATATGGGCGAGCGCGACTGGATGCGTGACCTTGCAGAGCTGTTGGTTGAGCAGCTGCCTGACGCTAGTGTCATGCGTGATGAGCACTTAAGTTACATGGTAATGCACTCTGTGCAGGATCAGGAGGCGCTGGAGGCCATCGTGCGTAAGATTGAGTCACTCCAAGAGAGTGGCGAATATGGGTTTAATATCGGTTATGTGGTCGATTGGGTGGGGGAGGTGAGCCCAGAGCAGATGATTCAGCATGCTCGTGACAACCTGCGCAAAGAGCGCCGAGAGACTCAGCAACCGACCTCCATGAAGGCGCTGTTGCATCAGGCTATTTTTGAACACCATTGTGCCCCTTTTGAGTTGGCATGGCAGCCGCAAATACAGTTGGCAGATGGCCGTCTTTCTGGGGCAGAGGTACTGTTGCGCTGGAACTCTCCAGAGCTCGGTTTTGTCTCTCCGGCTAAGATTGTAGAGATTGCTGAGCAGGAGGGTTGGATTGGGCGTATTACCCTGTGGTTGATTGAGACCGCAGTCAGTCAGTACGGTAGTTGGATGCGCCAAGGCGTGGCGCTGGATCACTTCTCCCTAAACCTCTCTGCACAAGACCTGCTGGATGGTGCCTGTCAGCAACAGATCAAGCGTCAGTTAGAGCGCTTTGAAGTGCCAGCAGAGCGGCTTTGTGTGGAGTTGACGGAAAGTAAGTTGGTGGAGAATGTCACTCAAGGGCGGCAGATGCTGCGTGAGCTGCAGCAGATGGGTATTAAGGTTGCGCTGGATGACTTCGGGACGGGCTACTCTTCACTCAGTTATCTTAAGTTGTTCCCCATTAATATCCTTAAAATTGACCGCTCCTTTGCGGTTAACCTGATGGAAGATGATGTGAGTTTGGCTATTATTCAAGCGATGACACAGCTGGCGCAACACTTGAAGATGTCGGTAGTGGTTGAGGGGGTGGAGTATGCTGAGCAGATTGAGGTTCTGAAAAGATCCAAGGTGGACTTGATTCAGGGCTATTTCTACTCGAAACCGCTTGCACCCGTAGATTTCCTTGAGTTTTATAATGCAAAATAGCAGTGAGTAGAGACTGAAATTTAGGAGAGCATTGATGAGTGAGCAGGAAGCGATAGAACAGAATAGCAGTGAAGAGCAGATCAAAGAGATCCCCATGGAGGAGATGATGAGTTCTATCTACGGTAATCTCAAACAGGGGGTTGGACTGGTGGCCGGAGGTGTCGGCTCGGTTGCGAAGTACTCTTGGTTGGGGATGCGGTTTGCAGGCGATGATCTAAAGAGTCTCTCTATGAAGGCGTTAGAGCAGGGGAAAAGTCATCTGCCCCAGAGCAAAAAAGAGGAGCCGGAAGCGGCTTAAGGTAAACCTTACTCAGCAAAAAAAACGGCCTGCTCTTTAATCGGAGCAGGCCGTTTTTCAGTTGAAACTCCCTATAGTGAAAACCTTATTGGCTGTTGCTTGTGCTGGGCGGCGCACACTGACTGGACGCATTGCTGCCGCTAGGCGGCAAACACTCCGCATTATGACCACACCCGCTACACCCCCCTTTACTGGGGTTCATTGCAACACGGATACGAAACACCACATATCCCACCACAATCCCCAGCGCCCCCAGCAGGGTCACATGGTCCCAAAAGGTCAGCTCAGTTGCGGTCATATAAACGCCCCACCAAACCAGGTCACCATCAGTGCCAGTGAATAGGCCAAAGAGAGTGAAAGCCCAATCGAAAACCCAGTCCACTTCCATGACTGCGTCTCCTTATAGAGCACTGCAATAGTAGCCAAACAAGGGACATAGAGCAGGGTGAAGACCATAAAGGCAACCGCAGTCAAAGGGGTCATTGAGGCCGCCAGTGACTCACGTAGCCCTCTGCTCTCCTCATCCACCTCCTCCCCATGAGAGTAGAGCACCCCAAAGGTCGCCACCACCACCTCCTTCGCAACAAACCCCGTCAACAGAGCAATCGAGGCATTCAGATCAAAGTTGAGCGGAGCAAACACCGGCTGGATCACCGCACCCACCTGACCCAGATACTTCGCCTGTTTAGTCTCAATCTCCTCGGCACGCTCCAGTGCAGTGATCTGTAGATCACGCTCATGGCTCTCTGCCTGCCCCTGCAGCGTAGAGATCTGCGTCTCATAATCCTGACTCAGTACCACCTCCTGCGGGAAAGTCTGCAAAAACCAGATCACAATCGACCCTACCAGAATCACCCCAGTCACCTTCTTCAAAAACTCCGCACCACTGCGCCCCATATGCACATAGATCGACCCCCAAGTCGGCATCCGATAGGGAGGCAACTCCATCAAAAAGGGTGCTGTATTCGCCCCCTTAATCACCGTCTTACTCAACAGCAGCGCCGTTAACAGCGCAATCGCAATACTCGTCATATAGACCGCAAACAGCACCGTACCGGCACTCTCCGCAAAAAAGGCCCCGGCAAACAGCACAAACACCGGAAGACGGGCTGAACAGCTCATAAACGGATTCACCAAAATTGCCACCAACCGATCCTTCGGGTTCTCAATGGTACGGGTTGCCATAATCGCCGGAACATTACAGCCAAACCCCGTAATCATCGGAATAAACGCCTTACCGTGCAGCCCAAAGCTATGCATCATACGGTCCACTAGAACCGCCCCTCGGGCCATATACCCCGTCTCACTGAACAGTGCGATAAAGAAGAAGAGAATCACAATATTGGGCAGGAAGATGATCGTACCGCCCATCCCCGCAACAATACCGTTGACCAACAG